>Ga0315906_10001990_pt1 | contig 29430 bp, 44 predicted proteins | sample LakEriMetagenome_4_FD_203526 | JGI IMG/M metagenome (GOLD analysis project Ga0315906, IMG submission 203526) | Freshwater fungal communities from buoy surface, Lake Erie, Ohio, United States - Buoy 2 MA122 | ecosystem: Environmental > Aquatic > Freshwater > Lake > Lake biofilm | place: USA...
ACGACTTATATAACTACTGGAAATGTTCAATCAACAAATATTATGAAGGCAACAGGAGCAGGTACAACTCTTGTGTCTACCCCTTGTTTCTATCGTTTAACTGTAACAAGAAATTATTAATTTATAAAAATATGATAATATACAACAAAATAACAAAAGAAATCTTAGACTCAGACAAATTAAGTTCAACAGAATTTGATATGCGATGGTTTATGGAAGACCCTGATTATCATTTTATAAAAGCAACACCACAACAAGAAGCTGATTATATCAAACAACAAAACACATTGCAACTTGCAAATAGCAAAACAACTGCTATAAATCAATTGCAAACATTAAAAACAACCACGATTGATAAATTACGAGCTGATAATTATGCAATAAGTATAAAAGTTCTTGCAAACAACAGCCCGCTCGATATTGAAATTATACAAGCCTTAGATGTAAAATTAGATACTATTGACATAGAATTAGCAAAGGCAATTGATAATATAAACAATGCTATAAATCAAACTACTATTGATAATGCAGTTGATACATTCAAAACATTTTTGTAATCAAAACAAACAAAGTTGCATAGCCGATATAGTTATGATTTTTTTCATTTTATGTTGGCTTGGCTTATAAAAAATCCATTTATCAAAAATGTAATCAAATAATTGTTTTTGTTTTTTTACTATCGGTTTTGTTGGCTTATTATAGATAACAGCCAAACTTTCTTTTTTTATCGGTGGTTCTGTTTTGATATAGTTATGTTGCAATTTATTCTCAATTGCATTGATTATATTTAATTCTTTTTGTAAATCTGTTGGCATATAATAGTCAATATGCTCATTTTCATTTCCCATTTTAATTTTACCGCCAACATATTTTTTTTTGACTAAACCTAGTTTTCGCTCAGTTTTTCTTAACTCTTGGTGTTTTTTGTTGTTAGCTTCTTTGGTGCATTCTAAACTGCAATATTTTCTTTTTGTATATTTTGATGTCTGCTTTACAGGATTGCAACAGCCTTCATTCAGGCAAACTATCTGTTCCATTTTTTATAAATAAAAATGATATGATAATCCGCCTGCTATATTAACAATAAATACTTGTCAACTATTTTATAATTTTATAAAACTACAAAATATTTTTTCAAAAAATTTATTGCAAAAGTTTGGCAACTTCATAACATAATATGTCAAAGTTGTTTCATTATCAATATAAACTGTTATCATTTTCTTTTTAAAGAAAAATATTTTAAGTGGCAACTTCATAATATCATATTTAATATTTTTATAAACATAATCTTTCTCGCATTCCAATCTTTTTTCTAAATAATATTCAATAAAATCATTTTTATTATAAAACTTATAAATTAAATACGCATTATGTATATTATCAACAAAAACATAGTAAACCATAAAAAAACAAATAAATTACTGCATAAACATATCGCAATTGCCAAAACGAGATAAACAAAACATAAACAGTCTATCTTTATATTCTTTTTTGACTGCCTCACTCACCTCAAAAGGCAATTCAAGTTTATCACTCTTTTTTTGATTTTCACTGATGGTTGCTATAACAAGATTATTTCTATCATTATAAAAATCTATTATATCATTTGTTTTTAATTTGCAAACACCTCGTCTTTTCATTTCCGCCCACGGAAACAAGTGGTCAATTTGAATATTTGCAGGGTCTGTTATCTCAACACCAGAATAAAACGATTTCCATTTTCCAGCAACAACTTGGCATTTATGATTAACAACAACATCCGTGCCTTCAACATATAATAACCAGTGCCTTGTATTTGTTATACATAGCTCACCTTTGGCATTTTTAATCCACTGATGATTATCCCAGTTTGGTCGTTTGCAATCATTAGCTATTTTCTCCCTAGCAAAAGCATTTGTTGTTAGTAATAGTAGTAATAAAAATATTTTCATATAAAAAAGTAATAAATTGTAAACTAAATGCTAATAAGTAGCATATCTATATTGTTATTGCGACATTCTTTTTGTATCTCAACTATAAAATCAAAAAACTCTGTAACATTTTTTAATGTGTTGGTTGATAATAATTCTTTTGATTTATTCAATATTTCTTCCAAATACAGGTGCATATTATTATAATATAAAATATATTCTCGTTTTTCTTTAATACCAAAAAGATAATCTACATTGTTATTCATAACAGAATCCATATGGTGAAATGTATGCTCTGCTATATTTCTATCTCCGTAATGATTGGTATAATTAACAACAGAATACATATTGTGAAATGTCAACTTTGGTATGTTTTTATCTCCGTAATCATTAGTGTAATATTCATTGTCAAGGTCTTCTTTACAGCAAAAAAATAGTTGTGAAAAAATTTTAATATCGTCTTTTGTTAATATATGGCTTAAATGTGTATAGTTATATATTATCATAGTTAAATTAATTAATTAGTTCTTTATGTTCATTTTCATCTATCAACAATTCGTTTTCATCACAATGTCTTAAATGCACATTTTTGTTATCAGCCCACTCTTGTAAGCATTGTGTTGTTTGGCTGTGATAAAAAATATCTTGGTTTTTTATCTCTTCAAGGCACATTCTGCAATAGTGTTTCATATATTAAAAGATTAATTTATATATCTATAACAACACACATTTTTTAATTGTCAAGTAGAAAAATGATAATATTATAACTTTTTTACGATGAATAGTTATAATATTATAATAATAGTTGTTGACAATTAAAATTAGCTTGTTATATTAAATTAATTAATCTAAATATAATTTTATGATAAACAAAATAATTATTAGCAATTACTTATTTAATAAAACTGCCAAAGCAATATCGTTAATGGATAAAGAGCAAAAACAGGCTTTTTGTTTAGAATATAAATTTACATCAATCGTTGGCGAATATTATAATGATAATGATACTAGTAATGAAATATCTATTTACTCTGATGCTATTACATTACGTTTTACAATCAAAAATAAGTTAGTAAATGTTGAATCTAATTTTGGCGGACATATAAGATGTTCTGCTGAAAAAATACAAGAAGATTTGCTTTATATTATAAATTTAATAGACGACATTGAAGTGCTATTTTTAGGATTAACATTAAAATAAGATATATTATGAAAAACAAATCTAATAAAAGAGTATTAGCAGAATATTTAGCAAAACATAATTTAATATCTGCAAAATATATTAAATTTTTTACTAGACAAAAGCACGATAAAAGCACGGGTGCATTTTCATCAATGATTGTTGAATGGGCAAGAACTAGCAACTTTTTGGCAGTGCAAGAATTGTTTAGAGAATTGCAAGATATTGAAAATAACAAAAATAATAAAAAATAATTAATTTAATTAACTTTTAACACAATGGCAATACATTTTAAAATTAAAGGCAGTGATAATACTAGGATTATATATGAATCGTCAAAAATGAGTCTTATAACAGATTTAATAACATATTGCTTTATTACATTTGGGTTTATTGGTTTCTATTTGAACCATAATTATTTTGGTGATTCGTTTATTTGTAGTTTTGTTTGTGGCTTTATTGCAATAAGTGGTTTTTTTCTTTTTGGCAAAACTAAATCAAAAACATTAACAAAACAAGAATTAAAAGACTATATTGATAAATTATAATTTTATAAAACTATGGCTAAATTTACATTTAAAGACACTGGCAAAGAAATAAAAGTTGGTGATGTTTTTTATTTTTATCATATTGAATATAAAAATAAGCCTTCCGTTGCAATTCCATTTGTTGCAAAAGATGTTGAATATATTGTTAAATCTTGCAAAGTGCAAGATATTGGTATTTTTTATAAAGATTGTGGCGGGTTTTTAAACAAAGATTATTATTTAATAACAGACGATATTAGCAACCCAACATTTACTGTAAACGATTGTCTTTATTCATCACAAGAAGCTTGTAATGATGCAATGGAAATTAGAAAATTGCAAGAAGTTATATCACAGGATATATTCGCAATCCACGATATTGATAAACTAAAAGAAATACACAACAAAATTTTTAACAACATTAATCTATAAAACTATGTTTATAACAATTGAAGGAATTGACGGCTCAGGCAAATCAACGCAAGTTAAAAGACTAAATGATTATTTTTTAGACTTAAATAAACCTATTTTAGTAACAAGCGAACCGTCTCAAAATAGCGAAACTGAAAAAAATCTTTATAATATTTTAAAAAATGGATCACCGACCCCCACAACAGATTTATTGCTTTGTATGGTTTTAAGAAGTTTTCATATTAACAATATAGTAAAGCCAGCACTTGCAGACAATAAAATTGTTATTTGCGACAGATATATTGATTCATCTATTGCATATTATGTTAGAGACATAAAAGATTATGAAAAACTATCTGATACAGTATTAGATTTACATAAATCAGTCACAGATAATTTGATGCCAAGCTTGACAATATTATTGGATTTGCCAGCAGAAAATACAATTAATAGAATGATTACTCGTGGAGAGCTAGATAAATTTGATAGTATGAAGGTTGAGAATATGGAAGCTATCAGACAAGTATTTTTGCATAACGCAAAAGATGGTGTAGGTAAAAACCGAACACATATTATAGATGCAACATTGCACGAAGATGAGGTTTTTGCAAACATTGTTAAAATAATTGAAAATAATCTATAAAATATATGATAGAATTAATATGTAAAAACCCAAATTGCACACTGGTTGATGGCAGGTTTGATGTAGGATGCAAAACACATATTAGAAAATATTGTTTAATGTCTTGTATGAAAAGCCATACAGCAGATAAAAAACTTGCCAAAAACCTTGCCAAAGAATTAGCAGAAAAAAACAAAGTTTATACAAAAAAAGTAAAATCAGTCAACAAAATAAAAGACTCTGTTTTATTTAAACATTTTTCAAATTTTATAATTGGTTATGAAGATAAGGGGGCTATATCAAGTCAATTAAAAACATGGATTCCGCATATAAATAAAAAACCTGAATATGTAGATATGTGCAATAAAAAAATAGCTGAGTGTGGCGGTAAAATACCTATGTTGGTTTTTGCATCATTTGTTTCGTCAAATTGTAGCGAAGCTAAACTTAGTGGGCTTGATAAAGATATAAAATTTTAATTTAATAATATATGACAACAAAAATAAAAAAACTAATAAAATATTTATCAACATATGAAGGCAAATTAGAAGTTAAAAAAACACTTTACATATTAAATAAATCTATTGACACTATATGTTTTTATAATTTACATATTTTATATGATGCCAAAAAGCAATTTATAAAGGATCAAATATTTTTTCTACAAACATTTCAGCGTGTTTTTCAAGAAGAATTACCTGTAACAGAATTATATATCAAGCAAACTGAATTAATGTTTTGTTATACAATCGCACAAGAAACGGCATTGTATGGTAATAATTTTAATTTAATGATAGAAAAAAATGATAATTATAATATACCACAAGTTGATTTAGATAAAGGCTTAACATCAATCAGAAATGCTACTTTTTTATTTACTATTCGCGATGATATTGAGAAAAATGGCGAAAGATTTTCTAATGTTATGCCAACATTAATGAAAGAATGTCTATCACTTATAACATCTTATGATAAAACAAAAAAACAAATTCAAGATATGTATAGTAAAATTGACACAGAAATAGATGTTTTTAAGAATACACTTGAAAAAAGCTTTAATTGGATTAATCTTTAAAAAAATGAATAAAATAACATTAAACACACTTATATTAGCAGTATTTATTCATTATGATACAAAAAATATATTATTTATGTTGATTGGATTTTCAATAGCTTGCATATTTGGTTATTGGAAATGTAGAATACTGCCAACAAAAAAAAATATGATGTTTCTTGTATATGCAGTCATACTAGGTCTTTTGTTAAAATTAATATTTTAAATTATATGAATAAAGAAGAATTAAAAGAATTGTATTATAAATTTTACAATGCACCAAAGGGCTTAACAGATAGTTTTGAGTGTGAACAAAAACAAATGCTAAGAAATAATCTATATAAAGATTTTTATGATAATCTTTTGATTGCAATAAACAAAAAGACTAAAAAAAATCATAAATATCTTTTTGAAGCTATACATTGTTTATTAGATGTTGAATTTTACGAAAGTCTTTACCATAAAGATACAGTTGCAATGAATGTTATTGATAAATTATAGTTATGCCTTTTAATGTGAATGATAATAATAAACAAACTAATTTATTTTAAATATGATAAACAAAATACACAATTGTAATAATATGGAGTTGTTAAAAACAATGCCTGATAATTATGCGTTGGTTTATGGGTTGTAAATAAAAAAAATAAATAGATTTTATGCTTGACTTTTACAAAATAGATTTTATGAATAATAAATTATTACTAATAAAGTTTTTTTATGAAAGAAGTTTGGAAAAAAATTGAAAATATAAGTGTTGATTATTACGAGGTATCAAATTTTGGTAATGTTCGCAGTCTTGATAGAATTATTACATATAAAGACGGATTAAAAGTTCCTTATACTGGAAAAATATTAAAACAAAGTGATAGTTGTGGATATGCAAATATTATAATAGGCAAAGCTGGTAATAAAAAATCAATAAAAGTTCATAAACTTGTAGCAGAGGCTTTTTTGCAAAGAATTGAAGGTAAAAATTGGATTAATCATAAAGATTTTAATAGAAAAAATAATTGTGTAGAAAATCTTGAATGGTGCACACCGCGAGAAAATTTTTTACATACTATGCAAAATGATAGATGGAAACCGTCTTGCCATAAAAATACAAAATCAATGCTTGGTAAATTTGGTGCAGAACATAATCGTTCAAAAGCAGTTATTCAATATGATTTACAGAAAAACGAAATTGCAAGATTTGGTGGAACCCGTGAAGCTGGTAGAATAACTGGTGCAATACCTGAATTAATTGCAAAATGTTGTCGTGGCGAAAGAAATTCTCATAAAAGTTATATTTGGAAATATGCATAATTTTATAAATAAAATACATAATTGCGATAATATGGATTTAATCGCAAAATTACCAAATAATTCAGTATCGGCATTAATAACAGATGTTCCTTACGGATTGCAAGATATAGATGCTTTAAAATTGATTAAAGAAAATGCAAATAATACTCGTGGCTTTATGAATTGTCAGTGGGATGTAATTCCAACAACCAAAATGCTAACAGAATTTAATCGTGTATTAAAAGACGGTGGCTTTTTTGTGACCACATTTACCGCTCGTCAAGATTTACAATGTGTTTTGCAATATAGATTACTGGAAGCTGGTTTTGATATATCATTTTCATCTATAATCTGGAATTATCAAACAGGGTTTCCAAAGGCTGCCAATTTTAGCAAGATTTCGCAAAAACGAAGTGGGGTTGATTTTGAAGATTGTGGCGAATATGAACACTTTGGCAGGCAAAACAGAACAAAACAACCAAACGGAAATCCATTTGATAGAGAGCAAACAGAAACAAAACAAAGAATATTAAAACCAACCACAGACGAAGCCAAATATATGGAAGGCTTGTATAGTTGCCAATTAAAGCCTGCCTACGAGCCTATAATCATAGCACAGAAGCGATATAAAGAAAAATCTAAGATAGACCACATAACAACTTGGTATAACGAAAGAAAAGCATTATTAGACAGTGGTATTGCAGAAGAGGATTTATCATTATATACAAAGAATAGTAGCGGGGCAATTAGTATAGACTTGGCACGAATTCCCATTGAGAATGAAAATGATAAATGGAATTATCCAAATGGAGCAGGTGGCGTATATTCTCACGAATATCAAAAAAACAATAGCAATGCAAAACAATGGAACAGTTTTTCAACAGAAAAAGATAATAAACCAATTGAGGCAAATCAAAACGGAAGATTTCCAGCCACAATTTTGGTGTCAAATAATGCAATGGATGTTCTTAGAACAACAAAAAGTGGTAAAATGGATTCATCAAATACAAGACACACCGATGGTTCACCAAATGATATATATGGTAAATTTAACATTAATCACCCACTAGGAACAACACCGGCAGACCAAGGCGACCTTTCACGATACTTCTCACTGGATGCTTGGGTAAAAAAGAATCAGCCTGAATTATATAAATTATCACAGAAAGCACTTGAATTGCAACACGATACAGAAATCATATATCCATTTTTGAATACTAGCAAGCCATCGCAGGCGGAAGCTAATGCAGGTTTAGATAGTTTTGATAAAGGCGAAGCACCAGCATCTGCACGAAGTCAACCTGCCGAGGGGAGACAAAATGCACTTGGTAAGCCAAGAGCAAACACACACTGCACGAAAAAACCAATATCCCTTTTTAGCTATCTAATCACATTATTTAGTTCAAAAGAAAACGATATAATACTTGACCCTTTCTGTGGTAGCGGTGCAACTTGTATTGCATCTGTTTTGACTAACAGAAAATACATAGGAATCGATATGTCAAAAGAATATTGCGACATCACGGAGGCAAGGGTAAAATACTGGCAAGATTTAAAGAATGCAAAAGTTGATAGTGAGCCTGAGGTTGATAAACAAACTGATTTATTTTAAAATTAAGAAAAATGCTATTTTTTAAGAAACATATATTTTATAAGTTTTATAAGGCTTAAAAAATGCAACATAAGAAATCATAAAAAGATGATAACAGAAAATAACAGATAATAAGAAAAGTTGACAATTATATTTAACAATATTAAGAAATATGATTGTTATAAGAAAAACATAAATATATTGTATAGTGGCAAAATATTCTACCGAAATTATAATGGCTTTGCAAGAACATACAACTGGTGATTTTATTAAATATTTCCCACATCATATTGCAGAGATTAAAATCCTCCGTCCAGATTTAAAAGAATATATGGGCAATGTAGATGATAAGTTATATTGTTATATTAAAAACCAACAATATCAAATTAATAGAAAATTAAACAACAATGAAATAGTTAAAAAAGCTGTTCAAAATAATAAAGAAAAATTAAATGCAATAAAAGAAAAGGCTATACAATCCAATACTGAGAACGAATATATTGAAAATATGATAAATGATATATTTGTTAAATTAGAAACACAGCAAAATAATCAACCTCCACAATCACCAAAAAATAATCAACCTCCACAATCACCAAACAATAATGAATTAGCAGATGATGATAATATAACATTTAATACTGCAAATAATTTAATGAATCGGATTGGTGATAACACCAAAGATATAGGAGATATAAAAAAACAAATACAAGATACAAAAGATACATTTAATAACAATATATTGAATAAACTGGCAGAATGCAATAACGAATTAACAGTCCCAAACAATAAGCTACACATTGACCAAATTAAATATCTTCAAGAGCAAATAAAAGTATTGAGTTCGTTATATAGATTAAATCACAATATAACAATTACAGACAAGATAACTGCAATAAGTGATTTATGCAAAGCCACTAAGTTAAGTGTTGAAAGTTTTGCTATTTTATGCGAAGCTTCTGATAAACAAAGCGAAAGACAGTCTGAGAAAGAAAGAATTAATCAAAATAATAATATTGAAAAACAAATAGAAGGCTATGGACTTGATGAACAAATTGACATATTGCAACAGAATTTAACAAAAGAATTAGATGCAATTTCATATGAACCAAAATAAAGATTTGCTTCAAAAAAAGATATTAATGCTAAAAAGTCAATTAATAGCTGTAAATAAAATAAAAGAATTAAAAATACAAAATGCACGGACAGATTTTAAATCATTTATTGAGTTGATGTTTGGCGAAACAACTGCCAGCTGTAATTTTCAAAAATCATTCCATACTGATGTTTTAATAGCAATATGTCAATTAAAAGCAGATAGAAAATTACTATATAAAAATGTTATTATAACAATTCCACCCGGGCATACTAAAACCCTTATTTGCAATGTTTTATATACGGCTTGGGTATTTGGCAGGTTTCCACAGACAAGATTTATATGTGGCGGTAATAACCAAGATGAGGTAAATAAAAGAAATATGGAGATTAGGGAGCTTATGCAAACAAATATTTATAAAAAAATCTTTCCAAATGTAAAATTGATAAACGAAGAAAAGACTTGGTTGACAACAAATTTTAGAGGCGGTCGCCGTGCCGTTACAACAAATATTGCAATGAGGTTTACTGGTGGAGATGCCGATGAGCTAATCATAGACGACCCGAACGATACAACTACAAGCCAGCATGAATTAGAAAAAACAAATGATTGGTTTCAAAAAAAAGCCAGCCGAAGACTTAGGGTTGGCAAAAGAAATAATGGTTTTTTACTTATACAGCAAAGAGTTGCTCAGGACGATTTAACTGGTTTTATACTAAGGTCAAGCAGAAAAGATTATTTTCATTTAACATTAAAAGCCGAAGACAAAGATGGGTTTAATATTGAGATACCGCTTATTGATGGTAATAAAGTTGTGTTGCAAAAAGAGGCTGGTTATTTGTGGGATATGTTTGCAAAAAGTGGAGATTATGATACTATTAAAAATAATGATGAACAAAACCTTGTTTGGCAGATTCAATATTTAGGTAATGTTGATTGTATAGTTGGCAATCAATTTAAGCGAGAATGGTTGCAAGAAGTAGATAACAATAAAATACAATCCGTTTTAACAAGACCAAACATTTTAACTATAATGTCAATAGATGCCGCCATAAGCGAAAAAACAACTGCCGATTACACTGCAATATTATTTTTTGCTTACGATATTGCCGACGGAACATTATTTTTAATAGATGTTTGTAGAAAAAAAATAGCTTATACAGAATTAGAAAAATTAACTGCTGATTTATGTGTCAAATGGAATCCAAGATTAGTTTTGGTAGAAAACAAGGCAAACGGAAGTCCACTATTAGATAGAATTAATAGAGGACAGTTAATAAATAACAATACAGGCGAGCCGTTAAGATTAGTTGCGAAAGGTATAACGCCAATAAAAAGCAAGATTGAACGAGCACATAATTCTGGTGTTTTGTTGGATGCCAAACGATTTTTCTTGCCAAAGTCTGCCCCGTGGCGAGTTGATTTTGACAGTGAGCTATTACAGTTCCCAAATGGTAAAAACGACGATCAAGTTGATAGTTTTACACAGTGCATCAGGTATATTGAAAGCCTGCGAATGTCTAATGCTAGGGTAAGTATGGTTTAGTGTTGACTATTAAAATAGTATGTTTTATGTTTGATTGTAATTAACAAATAAAAAATATTATGGTTAAACCTTGTAAAAACAGTATTGACGATTATAATGCTTGTAGTGTATCTTTTAACGAATTATCGCCTTTTATTTATTTTATAAATTTTCTGTTTGATTGTGATATTTATAAAAATGATATTACATTTTCTAATGATAATTTAGAATACAAACAAATAATTGATAATCTGTTGCCAATTAAAGAAAAATTATTAAATGATAGTCAATATCTAAAATACAAACAATATGTTATTGATAGAAAAACAATTACAGCCGAGATGTATAACAGTTTTATTAACATATTACAAGAGCCAAACGAAAATAATGTTATCAACTTTTTAAACCAAATTAATAAATAAAACAATGCAAAACAACTTAAAAATTTTTGAATTTAACAACAAAAAAATACGAATTGAAAATATAAACAACGAGGCTTATTTCTGTTCAATTGATATTTGTAATATTTTAGAATATAAAAACCATACAAAAGCAATACAAGATAATTGCGACCAAGATGGATTAACTGCGGGCTATATCATAGATACAATTGGTAGACAACAAAAGACAACATTTCTTAACGAAGCAAATCTATACAGATTGATAATGAAGTCAACTATGCCAAAAGCAAAAGCATTTCAAGACTGGGTTTGTAAAGATGTATTGCCACAAATTCGCAAGACTGGTTCATACAATGCAATTCAACAACCACAACTGCCAACAACATATATTGAAGCCTTAAAAGCCCTTGTTGTTGCCGAAGAGTTATTAGAAAAACAAGCCCCACAGATTGAAAAATATAATCAATTGCATAATATTGAAGGCAATTTTAGTTTGCAAGATGCAATGAAAATGTTGCATTTAAAACCAAACAAAGCTATTGATAGATTATGCAAATTAAAATATATATACAATAACAACGGTAAATACAATTCATATCAAAAATATATCGATAATGGTTTATTTACAACAAAAACAATATTGAATGATAATATTGCATATGGCATATATATCACTGCCAAAGGCTTAGCATATTTTAGAGAGATTTTGCATAAATTTCACGATTGTAGTGTTGATGAATATAAATACAATCCATATTTAACTGCCAAACAGAATGAAAATAGTAGATTAGCTTTTGAAAAATTAAATAATAATTTATAAATATATGTCAATAAACTTCCCAGCACAATTAACAGAGTTTATCAATATAGATGAGCTTGTATTAGACAAACATAATGCAAAAATACATACTGAGCCTGATTTAGAAAAATTAGCACGGATTATTGAAACCGAGGGTTTTAACGAACCTATAACAATTGGCACGGTAAAAAATGCTGACCCAGTTGTTATTTGTGGGAATGGTAGAGTTGAAGCTATGAAAATGCTAGGTGCTACACAAATTCCATTTGTTAAAAAAGACTTCCGCACGGATGCCAGCAGGATTGCCTACGGATTGAAAAATAATGCAATACAACAAGAGACTGGGTTTAATGCTTTGCAATATCAAAAAAATGTTGAATTGATTGCAGTAGATGAAGTTGAGTTGGCAGAATTTGAAACTTACGAATTTAAAGCATTGGAGGTTGGCAAGATTGAAAAACTAAACAATGTTTTGAATGATGTTGAATTGATTGATAATAGTGGGGAACAAACAGAATTAAAAAATACAAACGAAGAGATTAATATTGATAATATTGACACCAGTGAATGCAAAATTATTTTTAAATTTGATGCTTTAATGTATGAAAGTGTCAATAGCAGAATGAATAAAATAAAAGCAGACAACAATTTTTCAACAAACGAAGTTTTATTACTTGAATTATTAGAAAATTATGGATCATAAATTTCCCTACAATTGGCATTTAAAAGATAGTTATCCTGCAAAAAATATTGAAAAACATAATTTAAAAGTATTTGGCACTTTTATTTGCGGAGGTGGCTCAACAATGGGCTATAAATTGGCAGGATTTAATCATTTAGGTGGTGTTGAGATAGATAAACAAATTGCACCAATTTATAAATTAAATCATAACCCAAAATATCTTTACAACGAAGACATAAGAGATTTTAGAATAAGAAATGATTTACCGCAAGAACTTTTTGAATTAGATATTTTAGACGGAAGCCCGCCGTGTAGTGTATTTTCTATGGCAGGTAAAAGAGAAGAAGGCTGGGGTGTTGAAAAAACATTTAAAGAAGGGCAAGCAAAACAATCATTAGATGATTTATTTTTTGAATATATTGCATTAGCTAAAAGATTGCAACCAAAAATAGTAATTGCAGAAAATGTAAAAGGAATGTTGGTTGGCAATGCAAAAATCTATTGTAAAAAAATAAAAGATGCTTTTATAGATGCTGGCTATGAAGTGCAATTATTTTTATTAAATGCTGCGACAATGGGGGTTCCGCAAAGGAGGGAGAGGGTGTTTTTTATTGCAAAAAGAAAAGATTTGCAGTTGCCAGAGTTAAAGTTGAGTTTTAATGAAAAACCTATTTTATTTAAAGAAATTTTTGATAATAAAATTATAACAGGTAAATTAGAGCCAAAACAATTATTGTTATGGAATAAAAAAATTCCTAGTGATAAATCTTTGGCTGATATTTGTATGCGAGTAGAAAATAAAAACAATTATTTTAGCCATTGCCTTATTAAGCAATCAGGAATATTGCCAACCTTAACAGCACATAGTAGTGTTCAACATGTTTTATATGATTACCCTAGATATTTAACTAATAGAGAATTTTTATTAGCTGGCTCATATCCGTTAGATTATAATTTTGGCAATTTAAATGCAGGATATTTAATTGGTATGTCAGTTCCGCCTGTGATGATAGCGCAAATATCACATCAAATATATTTACAATATTTTAAAAAATAGTATATGAATATCTACGAGCTTTTATCATTATTTGCTTCCATAATCTGTTTTATTGCCAACTACTTATTGCATTCAGCAAAAATCAATACAAAACAGTATGCTATGCTAACATTATGCACTTCGGTTTTGTTTTTGATATCAGCATTTGGCTTTTTTAACAAAGGTGCTATTGTTAGTGAAGTTATGTGGCTTGGATTGTCAATATATGGAATTGTTAAAAAATCATAATTTTAACTACAATTAAACCCCCACCGATAAAAAGATTAACTACAATTAAAATAGTTGTTGACAATTAAAATTTGGTTGTTATATTTAATATAAGCAATTCATTTTGCATTAATTTAATCTTTTTTACTATGAAGCTAATTATAGAACATGCTGTCTTATTTGACACCGTTAAATCTACTTCTTATGCTATGTCAAAACAAGGAGAACGAAGCAATTTGCAATCTATGTTTTTTGATTTTAATAATCGAGAGGCAAAAATTATTGCAACAGATGGCAATAGATTAGTTTTGAACACAATCACTAACACTGATTATTATAATTTAGAAAATAATAACGATGTAAAGTTTTTGTTGAACAGAATTGATGTTAATCATTTGATTGCTTTCTTGAAAAATAACTTGCAAAAAAAAATGGTTTTGCAAGTTGTTAATATAGAAATTGCAGGTATAACAATTACTTTTGAATTGAATGGCAACAAAGCTATTTATAATTTGATGGATGCAGACACATTTCCTAATTACACAAGAGTAATTCCTTTGCATAAATATGATACTTTACCAAACAATGTTTTATTGAATGCAAATTATCTTGCAAATTGTAGCAAAATATTTGAAAAATGCAACTCGGTTGAGTTTTTACTAAATACACCATCAGGGGCATTATCAATGGCACCAGTTTCTATTAAATCATCACATATATTATTTAATATAGATGTTGTATATGTAATTATGCCTATGAGTAAATAAGACAATGTCCTAGGATTATTTTTAATTCTAGGACATTTTAATTTAATTTGCAATAATTATGAACGAACAAGATAAAAAAACATACCGTATATTACTAAAATTAAGTTTAGTCTGGGGCAACATAACAAGGGGGACATATAATGTTGAGATGTGCAATTTAAAGCATAATAAGAAAATATTACGAGGCTTGAATAAAACTGCCTTTGATTTTGTTAGATTATGTCAAGATGGCACGACTGGTAAAAGTTTATATGATATAACGGAAGTTATGCAAAAGATTGATAATATTAAAAATAATTTAAAATAATTATGATAACAGAAACATTAATGCAAGAAAGAACAATAGCAATAAATGAATATTGTTTTTTGTTAAAATATTATTATGATGGATGTAGTTTTAAAGTAAAAGTTTGGCAAGAGCAAACAGAAAACATAGATATAAATAAACCATATATTACATTTCATTTGCGATTTACAGGTGATTGTGTTCATAATATGATTAATCTTTTAGATCATTTTTGCGATAAAAAAGAAATGTTGACATTATTTAAATTATATGAATATATCGCAAACAGTGTTCCGTGGGACGATTTCTTGAGTGATGATGAGCTAATACAATATTGCAAAAAAGAATACAACTTTGATATAAACAATTTAAAATAATTATGATAAAATTTATAAACAAAATAAAGATTGCTTTTCTTGAAAAACAAGAACTGCTAAGCGAAATAAAAAAATTAAGGCAACTTGCTAAGCATTTACATAATATGCTAACAGATAAGCAAATTTTAGATTTACATCTATGTATAGACGAAGAAAGTTATTTATCAAATTTTGATAGTATGCACAAAATTGATACAACTGGCACTGTATTTACTCATATAAAAGATAATGAAAATCGTCGTTCATTTGGCACTGTTTTTTTGTATGTGGTGCTTGAAAATGTTAATCGAGAATGCGGAGAAAAATATTGTGTTAAAATAGGTGATTTATCTTATAGCTTTTCTTGTTATTTTTATACAGAAACAAAAGCAAACGAATATATGAAAAGAGTTAAAAAATTGTGTAATATAATTTAAAATCATAATTGATTATTATAAAATAACATTTATCTATTATATAGATAAACTTAAAATGAATGTTTGGCATAGCAAATTTTATTAAAAAAAGTTGGGGCGGAACACCTGATTCACCTCAACAAACAAGAAGCTATACAAACCTATTTAATAATCTTTTTGGTATAAAACATACTGATAATTTTCTAATAAATCAAAAGATTTTAGTAAAAGAAACAAGATATAATATAGCAAAAAACCATGCAATAGTCTCAAAAGCATTTGATATTATTTTAAATCATACATCAAATGTAGACATTGTTTTAAAACAAAGGGTTGGCAACGAAATAAATGTTATAACAAAGCATCCAGTCGTTGATTTACTAAACAATCCAAACGGTTTATATGATAAAACAGAAATAGATTTTATCAAAAAGCTATTGTTTGAATATATGGTAAATGGAGAATATTATATATTATATGATGAAGTTTCGGAAATTTTAGAAGTTATAGAATCAACAAATATTGCACCAAAAGATTTTAAAAACAATAATTCATTTGTAACAGAATATGTTATTACAAATTATGCAACAAGAAATTATGATACAAGAAATACAAATACAGATACAACACAACTTAATTTTAAATATAATCCCGTAGAGCAATATTATGAATCTTGTATGCAATATGATAAATTATATAAAAAAGATGGTATAACACCATTGCCGTGCTATAAATTATTTGTTTTTCAAGATATACAAAATAGATATTTAGATAATCAATATAGAAAATCTAAAATCTCGCAAAATATTCATAATATTACTACTTATGAAAATGTGCAAAATGCTTTGTTTTATATTTCATCAAAAGCAATAAATAATAGTGTTTTGACAGTCAATCATAAAAATGGAAATAATGGCGACATTATATTGAATGAAAAAGCTATTAATGATTCTAAAGTAGAATTGTCAAGGATAATAAATTCAACATCAAATTCTGGAAGTATTACAACTATGGAAAATGTAAATGCCGATTTTAATATTTCACCATTGAATAAATTAGAATACGATCAATTTGAAATGTTGTTAAATGATATTGAAAAAAAATTAATGTTAGGTCTTGGCATACCGTTAAAAATGATTGAAGCTTCAAAAGATAGTAATACATCTGGTGATATGTTAAATATAACTAATATGCAGTTGTATAAAGAACAGATTTTACCAATGTTAAATAAAATTTTACAACATCTAGGTGGCTTTTTATTTAATGTATTTGATGTTGAAGATAAGGGTTATTTTTTAGATGTTGATTTAAGTTCGATACAAGAATATAAACAAGCGGAAGCTGATGTTAGCATAAATTTATTTAAAAATAATGTAATTACAAGAAACGAAGCTAGGGCAAAAATTGGATTACCGCCACTTGACAACGACAGCGGGGAGGCTTTCTTTAATGCAAATTCATTGCAACAACAAAACTCGCAAGATAATCTATTATAGATAAATGAATCAGCAAGAGGCAAATAAAATAGCATTGTCAATCTATAACAAAAAACAACCAATTATAAAATATATCAAAAAAGAGTTTGCTAAATTATATAATGGAGTTGGCAACGATATGTCAAAACTTATTGCAAACAATACATTTATTGCCAAACAAGATATTATAAACAATTACAAGCCTGATATAACCTCAATTATTAGAATGGCTTATAGGATGACGGCTGAAAAATTTGATAACAATATTCGTAGCCAACTCAACACAGATAATACAGTTCAAAAAGCAAAAATTGATTTTGAAAATTCTGTTAATGCAAAAATTGACCACGATATTACATTGTTTATAAACAACAAATCAGAAAAACAAGCTAATTATATTGCAGATACACTGGCAACAAAAATATTATTTCATAAAGACAATTCTTATAGTGATTTTGACGAGCATATTGACAATCTAAACAACACAATTACTAATTTGACACAAAACAGACTATTAACAAATAATAATGCTAAAATACAAGATTTATCAAAACAGATAACAACTGCGCAGCAAGAAATAGAAAAATACAAAAATGCAAAACAAAATTACATAGCAAAGTTTTTTCAAAGAAAATTTGTTGAAAATGTTGTCAACCAAATGTCAAATTTAGATGCTGAGCAGGAGGTAAATTATGCAGAAAGCAGTGTTCGTGATATTGAAGCTAATCAATTGTCAAAAAGCAACGAAGTTATTAGTAGCGGTATTTATGCAGGTTATAAAGTATCACAGATATTATATAAACAATGGAATTCTGCATTAGATAATAAAACACGGACAGGGCATGCAATGGCTTATGGGCAGACCGTGTTGGCAACAGAATTGTTTCAAGTTGAAAACCCACAGGGCAGTATTGAGTTTGGTATGATGCCCCGAGCGGACACATTTTCTGTTGGCAACAAAATTAATTGTCGTTGTATTGCTATTTATTTTTTGAAAAAAGATTAATAAACCAGTATGGAATGAATACAAATATTTCAAATAATATAAGAAATGGAATTGCAATAAATATTGCTTTTAAAAGAAATAAAATATCATATAAAACTGGGTTTGTTTTTTTAAAATTGTCGTTATATGCTAAAAAATCAATAACCTTCATTATTATTTTATCCATATCAAAAAAGTTTATTGTTTATTTTTTATATAATAATTCTTTAAAAGATGAATATCCTTCAATATCCGACATATAATTATCTTGTTGTTGCAATGAATTTGCATTATTTAATAATTCAGCTAAAAAATCCTCTCCGCCAAGTGGTGGTAATCCAATTTTTGCCCTAACTTCGTTTCTTGTAAGTTTATTTGCTATAATATTTCTATAATTTAAAAATTTATCTGTTAATTCTTTTTTTTCTTTTGTGTTGGTAAAAAAATTTTCTAATTGTTTTTTTATGATATTTTCTTCTTTTTTATTTTTAGCTTGTATAATTTGCATTTGTATATCGTATAATTTTTGTATTTCTAATATATTATACATATCGTAAAAAGCATTTTCAACTTGTTTTGCTAAACCTATTTTTTCACTTGTATCGTGTGGGCTTTTTGAAATTTGCGTTATTAATTCATGAACAAATATAATTTGTATATCTTTTTCAAAAATCTCACCTTTTTTGTATGGAGCTATTTGTAAAGATTGTATTGCAGTCTCAGTAAAAAACTTCTCTACCGCCTGTTCAATACTTATAATTTCATCATTTGTATTTACTAAATCTTTTTCTATTAATGTCATTTTTAATTCCATATCAAAATTGATTATTATAATAATATATATATTATTAATATAAATAATAGTCAATATAAAATATGCAAATAGAAAATAACTTTGGCAACTATAAAATCTTGACACGGGACACAACATCTTTATTGACATTAAATGAAGTCAAGATTGCATTAGGTTACGGGACTTTTGCTAATAGCATTACTGACCCACAATTACAAGCATTGATTGACTTTGTTCCTCATTTATGCGAAGAGATATTGAATAGCTATATTTTTCCAACAACAGGAACTATATCATTTTGCAATTTTACAAATTTAAGATATTATTCTGGTGACCCACTGCATCATAAAACATTAATTACTTTATACAAAGGCAACATAACTCAAATACCTGCAATCAATTATTTAAAAAACAATGTATTGACTTTGGTTGACAATGCAAATTATTATAATGATATTCAAACTTGCAAAACAACCATTTTAGCAAAAAACGACGGCTTCCCAGTTGATTATGATTTATTAGATACATCTTATAGAAGCAGTCAACCAGATGTTGTTAAAATTAGCTTTGTTGGTGGTTACGATAATACAAATCCGTTGCCAGCATATTTAAAAAGAGCTATGCTAGATGCAATATTGTTTTTATTTACAAACAGCCCAAATTGTGGTTGCGAAGGTAATTGTGTATTACCTCAATTAGCAATTCAACAGTTGATGGGTATGAGGTGTCCAGTTTTACCTATTTTATAATTATGGCTTCTATCAATAACAACATAACGAAAGCACAGAAAGAATGGCTATGTAATGGCAATAGAATGATCGCAATGCAGTTTCAAAATCAAAATATGAAAGCACCTAGGCATCTGTCAAGCGACCCAGTTGTTGACTCAGACGATGCCTCTGTTTTTATGCAACCCTGTGTAATAACATCGCTAGGCTATTTTAATAGTGGCTCTATAATGATGGATGGCACGGTAATAAGTGAATCGGCTACAAACAAATTATTAACAGTTTATAATGAAGGTATTTTGACTGTTATTAACAATACAAAAAGTTATGAAATTATAGACATAAGAGATAATATGAAATATAGCATAATACATTGTGATAATATAGATTTGCAAAACAGATTTGTGACGATGATGATAAAAAAAGAAGGTTTGGCAGACAGAATTTACAATCAATAAAAATGAAAATAAAAATAACAGTTTCGCAAAACCAAGAAAAATTAGAAAGATTTTTAGATGTTGTGCCAAACTTTCTTAATGCAGAAATATCAAAAGCATTATGGGTCGGCGGTAAAAATACAGTCAAAACAGTTATTGAACAATCTCGTGAGCAAAAAAGTGGTGTTGCTGGAATTGTTTATAAAAATGGCAGGCGATATAAAGTAGTTCGTTCCGCCCCCAACGAAACATCGGCTCAACAAACTGGTAAAAAAAACAAGGCAACTAAATTTAATGTTAATCAAAATACATTACAGATTGGAATTACAAACGATGTTAAGTATGCAAGTTTTGTTGAACTGGGAACTAAAAATATGAAGGCAAGGGGAGATTTACAGGTTGGCTTAAATAAAAATAAAGATTTAATCGTAGACGATGTTAAGGTGAGGGTAAAAAGTATATTTGATAATATGTTTAAATAATATCAACAAAATTGATAATTACATTATATATTATGATATTTATATAGAAATAATAGTCAATAGAAAATTCATTATTTATTCTCTTTTGTTATGTCTGTTAATAATCTAATTTGATTTATTTTTTCTATAAAATAATCTATATCAGCATTTTTAATGGCAACAAAACACTCAAAACCATATAATGCTGCCCCTTTTTTATATTTACATTGCGACCTTGCAACTTTATAAGATAATTCTGTTATTTTTTTTTCTTTATAAAGCTGTTCCGTAAATAAAGCTATATTTTTTTTGACATCTGTTTTAATTTTTTTTATGTATTTTTTTGGCATATATTTATAATTATTTAAGTTCAGCAAATTTATCTTTTTTAATATAATTGATTGCCATAATTGGGAATGCTTCATTTAAACGCCCCACCTTATCTTTCGGGCATTCCTCCATTAATTTATTAAAATCTTCTTGACTAAACTTATATTTTTCTGCAAGATAGGGCAAAGCTTTTAAAAATTCTTGATAGGTTTCTATATAACATCCGTTAAAATTATTAAAATTTTTATCAACCAATTTTTTCATTATACTATCAATACAGGCTTTGTCAACTTGACAATTTGGGAACATATTATGAAATGTTGTAATATGGCTACAACTGTCAGCATTACAGCATTTTGTTAATAATATATCAAAATATCTTTGAGGGAATTTTAGTGCATTAGCTGGTAACATTTGAGCCAGTTTTTCAGAATAATAAAAACGGTCGCTATATGAATATGTATCAGTTTTATCAAAAAAATCCATTATTAAATCATTAAAAATTTCTTGTTCAATCGTAAAATTAATTGCAAGATGCGGTAAAGATGTTGCCAGTGCAAAACATTGATTATTTTTAAGTTCCTCTTTTTCAAGGCTTCGAAGCTCATAGAAATATTCCATGTCATACCTGTGAAAATGTGCCCTTTTCATAAGACCTTTTTTATATTTTACCTCATTTTTTATCCTAAAATAGTTAGACAATCCCCTATCCATTTTTTTATCATAATCTATCTGTGTTATTTTTGGTGTAAGATGTAAAAATGCTTTACATATAATTTCTAAATGGTGTATTGACTTGTATGATGTAAAATATTGTTCTATTTTTTCATCAAAATAGTCTTGCGACAAATTACAATTAGCTACCAAATCGGGAAATGTTTTTGCTAACTCCTTTATTATTTCGGTAAAATCTTTACTGAGACATATATCAATCATTATATTAATGTTGGACTGGTCTATTAAAAACTCCTTAATATCAATATCAATATCCTCAATTAATCTAATAGCTTTTATTTGCTTTACAATATTTAGATTTTTTAAATCTATTAAATTTTTATTCATATATTTATAAATTAACTAACTACATCTATAACAACACATCTTTTTTAATAGTCAAGAAAAAAAATTATGTTTTATTAATTTTTTTACCCTTTATAAAATAAGCATTTATAATTCATTCTATCAAAATTGATTATTATTTATAATAAAAAACATAATAAAATTATAAAATAATAACTAATATTATGTTAATAAACGACATCCGCCTTCATCTATGCAGATATTTACCACAATTAACAGACGATTTAACAAGAAATTACAAAAATACAAGCAATCCATTATTACAAAAATTTACCGTGCAAATAGTTGGCAACGATGTAATAATTACAATGACTGAAAAACATAATCTAAAATTAAAAGACCATTTTTATGTCAAGGGCATTAAGTTTGTTTATCCGCTTGCAAAATTAGAAAAAAGAAATCCAACCAATCCATATTATGCAGATATTGTGACTGCGACCACGGTTGACGAAGCTATAACATCAACAAATTTATGGAGACAAGTTGAGATTAAGGGGGTGACGAGCGACCTTGCATATAATGGAACTTTTGATCTAACAGACGCAGAAACTTTTATAGATGCTTTTGAATATGAAAATACAAATACAACAACATTAAATACAATTACAAACGAAGGCAATTATCTATTAGAATATGTTGATAGTGATAGTTTTTTTTGCACACCAAACGGATTTAAGACTGTTGAAAATATTATAGACGATTACACTTTTAGTTATAGTATTGACGAATTAAATCAATATAATCAATGGCTATATAACAACACAACTATTGACTTAGTCAAGCCAATTGTAACCCCGACAATAGATTATGCAGATGCTGTTGTAAAATTTGACATTAAAATTGCAACAACATTAGATAAAAATAGGGCTTTTGATAAATATATAAGCTCACGACCAACTTATACAGGTAATACACAGACTAAGGACTGGGAACGAAATTTATGGATTTTTATTAGTCAAGATAGGGGCGACAATTATAGTGAGGGCGGAATTACAACAGAAAATGCAAGTGTATATGTTAATCAAAATATGGATTTAAGATTACAAAAAGATTGTTATTTTTCTATAAATGCAATTTGTATGAATAACAACGAATTATTATCTGGTGAAACATTAGAATATTTTGAATATTTGACAACAAATATTATAAAAGCCTGTGTTGGTAGAGTATTTAATAGCTTATTGATTGAAAATAATTATAAATATGGTAGATGTATTCCAGTTGACATTAGCAAAACAGATATTTTGCAATCAGCAAAAATTGTTTCTTATAAAACAATAGAATTTAAAGTTAGCACAAAACTAAACAACGACGATGTATTGCAACCGTCCGCTGGTGTGCCAATCAAAGCTTTTGATTTTAAAATTGTCAATGAAAACAATATAAATGAATATGTAAAAGCCGAAGGCAATGTATAACAACAAAATTGATTTTATAAAAAATACTATGAATATTAAAATAAATTAAGTTATCAAAATATGTTAAAATTTATATGCAAAAAGCCTTTTACCGACGGAGGGCAGACTTTTAAAATGTTGCAAGAAATTACAATAGATAAAACACACGAACATTATGAATATTTTAATATGATGGCACAGAAAGGCAATTTTAGTGTTATGGAGGTAAAGATTGTAAAACAAACAGAAGATAAACAAATAAAAGCAAATTAAATTTATTATATATGGCATTAAATGTATTGTTAAACGAACAAGAAAGCAAAGTAGTTTCTAATTACTCACCAAATATCTTATTCATTGGAATTAAATCTGCGATTGGCACTGCAACAAGCGGGCAGTTAAAAGACGATATTCTTAATAAAGAAGAGGCAGGAACTTTCTTTGGTAAAACCTCACATATTTACCAACCTTTGCAAACTGCATTTGATTTAATAGCAGATAGATTTTTAGGTAATGATAGTGTTGGGATTAGTGCAATTGGTTTTGATGAAAATGTTGCTGGGGTAAAAGCAACTGCAACTATTACAGTAACTGGTTCAGCCACAGAAACAAAAACAATTAAAGTTATTTTAGTGAGTGCAGAATATTACACATTTAATATTGAAGTTGCAACTGGTGATTTACAAAGCACAATAGCACAGAAAATAGTTGACGAAATAAATGCAAATATATCAATTCCAGTTGTTGCAAGTATAAACGGTGTTAATACAAATCAAATTGACTTAGTTTCTACTTTTAAATCAAATATCGGTAATAAATTCCATATAGAAATTGACGGAACTATTCAAGGCTCATCTTTTGTAATAACTGAATTTACTGGCGGAACAACAACACCAGATATATCAATTATCAAAACATTATTAGTTGATAAACAATATAATTATATTGTAATTGATAATCAATTTTTAGAAACCGATTCTACTATCCGTGAATTTTTTACAAACGAAGCTAGAATAAACAGACCAAACGATAATGTTGCTGGAATGTTATTTACAACTATTGCAGATACATATGCAAACCATCACACTAATTTACCTTTGTTAAATACTATAAAATGTAATGTCGTTGTTGCTGTTGCAAAAAATACTTCCGCATTAAGCAAAGGCAATTATATTAAAGAATTTGAAGACAATATAACAAGTGCTTTTGTTGTTCTGCAAGCTTTAACTTATACACCTGAGGCTAATGTAAATGATTTTATGCAAAATTCGGTAACTGGACTTGGAAGCCCTTCAAATTTACCAGTTGCAACAACAGATACTATTATGTTAAATCTTGTAAGAAGATTAGATAAAAATAATGGTTTTTCTTTTGATGAAAATAAACAATTGCAAAAAGATGGGGCGGTTATTTTAGACATTGATAAAAAGACATTAAATTGGTATGTTGCAAACAATACAACAACTTATTTGAAACAGTCAACAGGGGCGGATGCTGATATTACTGATATCTCGCAATGGGTTTCGTTTTTGTTTATGAAAAGCTTTTTTTATGAAAATTGCAAGCTTAGATTTAAAAAAACAACGATGACAAGCGGACAGGCTGTTGTTAATACTCAACAAATGACAAAAGAAGATGTTAAGACTTATTTAATGTCTTTAATCAATACTTTGGCAACCGAAGATGAAAATGGAGTTGTAATTGGCATAATTAGAAATGACCCTGTTTTGTTGCAACAAATGGAAGATTATATAGATAAAAAATTAGTATTTATCTTTAAAAGTGGTAAAATTCAAGGTGAAATATTGCCATATATGGTTCAAGCTATAAAAGATATTACATTAACAATAGTTCAATCAAATAATTAATTTTTAAATATATGGCTTTTGAAATAGTATTAAGTTCTTTTAAATTTGGCAATAAAGTAATTCAATTTAAAGGGGAGGTAAAATATACGCCCGGAGGTTTAGTTATGGAAAATCAGGTACATCATGTTGGTGGCGGTCGTGTTGATAATCAACCAGTTGGCAGTGGATTAGAACCTAGAACAATGGAAGTTACCGCTACAATGACCAAAGACTTAGCAAAATTAATTAAAGAATATTGGAATAACGGTGCTATTAAATATAATACAATAACACACGATGGTAAAATTTATAAAAATTGTTTTTTTTCAAAAGATTGCACAGCTACAATTGGCTCAGATGTTACATTAATGTTCACAATTTTAGATTATAATTCATAATGTTAAAAATAGAAACATATACATTAAAAAACCCTTGTAAAATAAGTCTTTATGTTGATAATGCGACTATTAACAAAAATATTACAAAATTAGTAATATATGAGCCTACAATGGCACATTTAAAAAATGTTAATTATAGTTTTGTTGGCTACATAAAAGATACAAAGCAAGAAAATGGATTTAATCAGGCAACAGTTGAATTGAATAATACAATCCGTGCAGGCGCATTATCTCCCGAGCATATAAAAATGTTTATGCAATTAACTGATTTTATTAAAGATAATTTAAAAACAAGGCACGCAATAAGCGATGCAGAGCATACATCCGCAGTATTATCATTATTAACAACAAAAGCAATAATAAACAACGATAATGATACAGAAGAGGAAACGACATTGCTTTTCAGTCCCGAAACCGCATCTTATTTAACTGCCGAAGATTTAAGAAATTTATCAATGTTAGATATGCAAAACATATTAAAAATAGTAGATAATTTTTTTTTCAACCTAGCAGGGCAGATTGGCTTATAACAATACAACAAAACATATTTTTATTGCCAAAGAATTTATTAGATAGTAATTTTTTTAATTATTTTATGAATTTTGCAATGCTTTTACAACAAAATAGTTTTGATGTCAAAAATTCTATTATTTACAATATTTTATCTATATTTGATTTTAAAACAACAAATATTCAAAAACATATATTGCGACTTGGTGAAAAATATCACGGATTTATAACATATAAAGAAATAATGAATAAATGGAGCATAAAAGAATTTATAGAATATATTTATATAGATAGTTTAAATAATGAGCAGGATAGATTGGAAGCGGATAGAAACAAATAATTTTTTATTATATGAGTGATTATAATGTTAGTGTCGAAATGGAATTGATTGTTGAGCAGTTTAATAAAGCGGCACAAACAGCACAGAAACAAATTAAAGATTTAACTGGTAAAGAAAAACAACTTGGAGACGAGGCTATAAAATCTACTGGCAAACTAAATCAGGAAGAAAGGGCTATTAAAAATGTTGGAAAGCAGGCTGATATTACTAGTAAAAAAGTTGGTTTAATGGGTAAAATGTTTGGTGGAATAAAAGGGCAGTTGATGGGTTTTGTTGGTGTTCTTGGTGGGGCTTTTGCAATAAAAAAAGTTGTGACGGATTTGGCAGATTTAAGTTTTATGTTAGCAAAAATACAAACAAATACACACGCAAGCACAACAGAAATGAATAACTTAAAAGAAGCTATGATTAAATTAGCACCGACAACCGAGTTTAGTGTTGGTGATTTAATGCACACGGCTTTTACAAAATCAAAAACACAATCTATTACAAAAATATTAGAAGATATGCAACATATATCAAATTTGGCAACTGCAATTGGTTCTGATTTGGAAGCCTCAAATTTGGCAACATTGCAAGTTCAAAATATATTTGGCGATCAAAAAACAGTTGATGTTGTTAATGCAATTATGAGGTCGGTTGATGGTTCAACACAATCTTTAAATGAATACACGGAGGCTATGCGAACAGGTGGAGCGGTTGCAAAAAATTTCGGTTTTTCATTGGAGCAAATTAATGCTATGATTGGAGCATTAGCAAAAAATACAGTTCTTGGTGCAAACGCTGGGCAGGCAATAAGAACATTTACAACATCGTTATCTGGAATGCAAGATATAAAAAAGGGTAAAAAAGGTGCTATGTTGACTGACCCACAGAAAGCATTATTAAGTATCGGTATAAAACCCGGAGAAGTTGACCCCAGTAAAGTTCCTTTGGTTGATATTATCAACAAATTATCAACTGCAATGTCAAAATTAGATGAAACTCAAAAAAATGTTATGATGGGTAAATTGTTTGGTAATAATCAATCAACATCAGCATTAGCATTATTATTAAAAAACCCGCAAGACTTGGCAGATGCCCTTAGCAAACAAATGAATATAAAAATGACGGCGGAAGGTGGAGCAAAAAACATTATGTCTCAACTTGGTGGGCAAGTAAAAGGCTTGGGCGGTGATATTGCTGGGCTTGTTTATGCCCTTGAGCCACTAACTCCTATTATATTAGATATTGTTTCTGTTTTTAGAATTTTATTGCAATCTATAAATAAAATAATTGGTTTTATTGCCAAACCATTGGGGCTTGGCTATTCTGCAATAACAACACCTGATGCCGAGGGGCTTCAAAAATTTAAAAATGATTTATCTAAAATGCAAACAACACAACCAAAAACATTAAATGAAACTTTTAGCAATGTGCCAGAAAAATTATCAAAATTGGGAGGCGGTATGATTAGTAATATTGGCAACAGTTTTGATTTTATTAAAAAAGATATTATGCAAAATATATCTAATGCAAAACAAGAAAATAAAATAACTGTTGTATTAGAAAGCAAAACCCCTAATGTTATGGCAACCGTGATTGAAAGTAATACTCAAAATAGCGGAAATGTTGAAGTGCAAAAAAGAAATTTTATTAATTCTTAATTATGTTTTTTCTGTAAACGGAAATGAATTTGGTAAAATATACAATTTGGTTCGCAAGCCGTTTTTAACATTATATGATAAACTATAACCTGCCAATATCCATTTATCTTTTGCACGATACATTGCCTGATTTGAAAATGTTGGATTTTTTTCTAAAATATCACTATTGATTGCAATCGGTGCTGCGAATTGCCATTTTATCAATTTACTTAAATCATTATTTCTATTGCAAAAATAACCTTTGACTGTATATGTCAAAATCATATGTTGAGCCATTAATTGCCTTATAAGATATTCTGCATAATCTTTTGTTGCAACTCCGTCCCTATTTTCTCGCATTTCAAAAGAAAATCTTAATGCTAATAATTGATTTTTACTTATTTCGTAACCAATTTTAGATATTTTTTCTGTTAATTTTACCGTAGTCACCTGCCCCAGTTCTCCATAATTTTCATTATTACTTTCTTGGTGTATATCAATTGTATTATAAATTTTCATAAAATCAACTTGAAAATCTGTATCTAAAATAATAGGATATTGATTAGCTGTATCATAATTATCGTTTATTGTTTGTATTTGAGTATTACTAAACCCTGCCCTGTTATAATCTTGTCTTGCATAACCAATTGCGACTTGCGAAGTATCTAAACAATATAAATATTCTTTACCATCATATATATTTGTTGTTAAAATTACTTGGGCTTCATTGCATAAGCTTTCTAAATAGTTGGCTACTGTTTGGTTTGGTGAAGTTGCTCTTTGATTTATTTTATCTAATGCAACATCATCTAAACCCTGTGTAATAATATCAACATTATTATTTATAAAA
>Ga0315906_10002001_pt1 | contig 29382 bp, 22 predicted proteins | sample LakEriMetagenome_4_FD_203526 | JGI IMG/M metagenome (GOLD analysis project Ga0315906, IMG submission 203526) | Freshwater fungal communities from buoy surface, Lake Erie, Ohio, United States - Buoy 2 MA122 | ecosystem: Environmental > Aquatic > Freshwater > Lake > Lake biofilm | place: USA...
TCATGTTTATTAGCAGTTATGCATACACCATTTCCACTTCCGCAAATAAGTATACCCGGCATAGATGAGGTACTAACCATTTCCGCTACCTCGTGAGCAATATCTGGATAATCCACACTTTCCGGAGAAAAAGTTCCACAATCCTTAGAACGCCACCCAGCTGCCAACAGTTCCTTTTTAAGGAACTCCTTTAATTCAAAACCGGCATGGTCGCAACCAATTACTATTTCGTTCATAACTAAGCGTATAATATCGTAAAGGTAAGGTAAAGACTACGGACCTTGAAAAAGCCTATTTCATAGCAATCCTATACAAAGTTTATTAGGTTAATAACTACGAGCCTTCTTTGACCATTCCTATCATTTCGACTTAATGGTGGGTAATTGGACTATAGTTTGTAAACATAGTAAGTGTTAAGAACCGAGTTTTTCAGAGGAATACGATTAATAACTTTTGCTTGACAACATCGGTATATTACCTGCTTATGGAAAAGAACCGAACTACCAAAAGGTGTTATGAGTTTTTGACGACCTCTTTGGCACATGGTAATGCACGTTAGAACCTCATTATCGATCATTGATTATACCAACACGAACATAGTTAACAGCTATGTGCATAACCCTGATAAAAATTTCATTCACAACAAACTATGAATGAATAACCTGTTGGTATCCTCAAAGTATTAGTGTATAACTGATATTTGCAAAGAAAAGGCTCGGTAATTTCACACAGAATTAACAAGCCTTATAAAGGACTATTAAGCTTTCTTTAAAAAAAGAGTATATTTAATTGAGTTGAAAAAGGGAATCGTAATAATAGTGCTGTTCACTTGCCTGTTTGTACCTTTGACCAGGGCACAAGAAACAGATGGTTTTGTTATTTTTTATTACGACAACGGAAACAAGTCCAGTGAGGGCACAATGCGGCAAGGTGTCCCAGACGGATTTTGGAAAACGTATTACGAAACGGGAATTCTAAAATCTGAAGGCCTTCGAAAGGAATTTCAATTGGATAGTGTATGGGTATTTTATCGCACAGATGGTAGTTTGGAGAGTAAAATAAGTTACAGCAAAGGACTTAAGGAAGGAGAGGAATCATTATTTACTTCTGAGGGGAAACTAACTGAAACACAAATTTATGTTCGTGGAAAAAAGCATGGTGTCGCTCGCTATTTCTACGATAGCGGAGAACTTTACAGGGAAGTTCCTTTTTTGGAAGGAAAGGAAGAAGGAAAGGGTTATGAATATGGTAAGGACGGTAGAATTATTACCGTGTTAACCTATCGAGATGGTTTTATTAGAAGTATTGAAAAACAGAACCGTTTTAATCAGGAAGGTCAGAAAACCGGTTATTGGACGGAATATTATGAATCCGGAATTCTTAAAGAAGAAGGAACATGGAATGTTGGTTTGCGCGATGGTATCTTTAAATTTTATACTCGCAAGGGAGATCTTGACCGTATTGAAAAGTATTCAAACGGAGTGGTAATTAGTGATGCTGAGGAGTCGGTAATATTGGATATCCGAAGGGAGTATTATCCTGATGGAAAGTTAAAAATGGTTGGCAGCTATCGTGAAGGGTCTCGCGAGGGAGTTTTTAGGGAGTATGATGAGAATGGAAAAATTGTCAATTCCCATATTTATCAGGGTAATGCTAAAATCGGAGAAGGCATTGTGGATGCGGAAGGGTTATATGAAGGGGAGTGGAAGCTCTATTATGCAAGCGGTGAGTTAAAGGCTGAAGGCAAGTTTGTTGCCGGAAAAAAAGAGGGGCCATGGATCTATTATTTTAAAAATGGTTCTATTGAGCAGAAAGGTGAATATAAAGAAGGCAACCCTGCCGGAAAGTGGGTTTGGTATTATAGTGGGGGTGAATTGCTGAAGGAAGAGTATTATCGTAAAGGCAAGGAAGATGGTCTTTCGGTAGAGTATACCAGGGAGGGAAAAATAATTAGCAAAGGTGAATTCATTGATGGTTTAAAAACCGGAGACTGGCAATTGACGGTAGGGGATCATACTGAAAAAGGGGCGTACATTGATGGAGAACGAACGGGGAAATGGGTGCATACCTACGACAATGGTAAGCCTAGTTTTGAAGGTGAATTTGCTAATGGAATTCCTCTAGGTAAGCATCGTTATTATTACCGCAATGGTGTTACGAAGGAGGAAGGGAAATACAAGGCAGGGTTAAAGGAGGGGGATTGGTTGTATTATGACGAAGAATTTAATCTACTTATGACAATAAAATTCCGTAATGGAACGGAATATAAGATTGACGGTGTTAAATTACCTCAACCAAGTGAGGCTTCGTCGGTGAATACATATGAAAACAACTAATTCACCTTCCCGGGAAATAGGTTTCAGGATTCTGGAACAAAAACCATTTGCGGTAGTGAATGGAGAAACGGGTGAATGTAGTTTTATAGGTTCAACAAGGGATGAAGGGCTCGATGAAATCCAGGCATATATTAGCAGCAATTGGTATGAATTACGGAAGAAACTTACCAAAGATGTAACAATCACATTTACAGACACTACAGGAAGGATATTTCATATTTATCCCGGTTCCGGAACAGGCGAAGAATTGTATTTAATAAGCTGCCAACCGGATAAATATGTTGCGGGAATAAATGATTTGTTTGAGAAAAATGTAGCAGGTTCTTATGAAATAAGCCACCAGGGAAAGGTTCTTAAGTGCAATAAGAGTTTTGCTTCCATTCTCGCCATTGACGATCCGCAGGAATTATTAGGTAAAAACATCGAAGAATTTTACCTGAATCCATCCTTGAGGAATACTTTTTTATCTAAAATCGAACAGGAGGGAGCACTTCGGAATTATGAAATTCTTTTATTACGTTCGGATGGAAAGGTAGCTTGGTGTATAGAAAACTCCTATCTCGTTCAGTACGATGGAGGGGAGAAATCGATTGTAGGCACCATTGTGGAGATTACCGAGGAGAAGCTTGCCAGGGAAAAGTATAGTCAGCTTTTTACCGAATCGATGGATGCTATTTTGATATTCGATTCTGATAAAGTGGTAGACTGCAATAAACGTACTGAGGAGATATTTCGTAGTACCCGCGAAGCGCTTTTGGGTATTAGTGTAAAGGAAATGATCAAAAATTTCGTCGATGAGGATTCTCGAAAAATCGATTTGTTAGATCATAAAGTGAAGCGTTTGATACGCGGTGAAAAGCAGCATATTCGGCTGAACATGCGTAGAAATGACGCCACGAAATTCCACGCAGAGCTTTTTATGGCTCCATTTCAGGTTCTTGGTCAACATTATGTGCAAATAATTATTCATGATGTATCTGAACGTGTATTGTTTGAAAATGCCATACGTGAAAGCGAAGAACGCTTCAGGTTGATAAGCAAAGTAGCCATCGAAGGGGTTGTTTTTACGGATGAGGGTAAAATAGTAGACTGCAACGAGCAGTTTATTCGAATGTTGGGCTTCCGCGACCGCAAGGATGTACTTGGAAATCCTCTTACGGAATATATTTCATCGGAGGATTTGGGAAGATTGCGGATTAACATGGAAATGAACCGCGTTGTTCGAATGGAATTCAGAACGCGAAACGTACTGGGAGAAATTATGGTTTTGGAAGCCAGCGGCACCCGAATTATATATCAGGATAAATCACTTGAGGCTTATCTACTCTATGATATAACTTCACGTAAACGAACAGAACAGGCGCTGGAGCAGAGTAAAGATCGTTTTAAGGGTTTGGTTGAAAACTTACCCAATGGAGTGTTTATTTTGACCGATGGACTCATTAAATATGCGAATTACAGCGCCTTGACCATGCTCGGTTTTCAGGATGAGGATGATATCTATGACATACCGTTTATCGATTTTTTTGCTACCCCATACAAATCTATTGTAGAGGCAGATTTGGATAGCATCCGGGAGGGAGAGGAAGTAGACTATCGAGAATTGGAAATTATTGATCGATTAGCGGATAAAATTGATATTGGTATTCGCTTTGTTCTCACTGTATACGATAACAAACCATCGATCCAGATTACAGTAAACAATCTTCAAGCCGAGCGCCTGCTTGTGCAAGAGAAGCTGCGAGTCCAAATGGCGGAGGAAATTAATAGTATTCTGAAAAAGGAAATAGCGGAACATAAGGAAACACAGCAGAAACTGGAGGAAGCTAGGACGTTTACCAAGAATATTATTGAAAGTTCTCTCGATATGATTATTGCTGTAGATCGCGGTAACCGTATAACGGAGTTCAACCGTGCAGCATCGGAGTTTTTTGGCTATTCGCAGGATGAAGTAATTGGAAAAGATGTCAGCATTTTATATTCATCGGAGAAGGATTTTCGCCATGTGCAGCAATTGCTGGCGAAAAGCGGATTTTTCACCGGGGAGCTGCTAAATAGGAAGAAGTCCGGAGAAGTTTTTACATCGTATTTATCGGCCTCTATTCTTCGCAACAATCAAGATGAAGTATTGGGTTCCATGGGGGTATGCAGGGATATAACCGAGATTAAGCGGGCGGAAATGGAATTAAGGGCAAGTGAAGAGCGATATCGAGACATTTTTGAGAATACCAGGGATTTCATTTTCAGCATAGACAGAAAAGGTTGTTTCATCTATGTTAATAATGCTTTTTGTGAAGCAACGGGATACAGTTCTACTGAATTGCAGGGATTAAATATCCGGGAACTTTGCGTAGAGCCTCATATGCCTAAGAATAGGAGTATTTTTTCAGTATTTGATGAGAACAGCAAGCAAACAGTCTGGCGTTGCCGAGATGGCGAAATGGTAATTGCGAAGGGAGATGTCAGTATCAGTTATCAAGGAAATAATCCACATAGCCTTAGGGGCATACTGCGCAATGTAACCCAGGAGGAAGAGCAAAAGGCCAGACTCGATTCTATTTTCGACAGCACCGAGAACATGTTGATGTGGACTGTGGATGAAAATATCAGTATAACTTCCAGTAACAAAAACTTTCGTAATGTTTTTACAAACAATTTTGGTATAAACATAGCAGAAGGAAGCAATTTTATTGATGAGCTGAGACCCATTCTGAACTTGGATTTGTATCAGGGTCAAATGGATAATTATCATGAGGCTTTTCAAGGTAGGCCGAGGCAGTTCGAATTACCTCTTCTGGATAAAAAAGGATCTAAAGTTTGGCTGCAGTTATTTTTGAACCCGGTGCATTATGGCGGAAACTTGGAGGAAGTGAGCTGTATTGCTTATGATATTACCGACAGGAAAGAATTCGACCGCCGTATACGAGATGCCCTTAAAGAGAAGGAAGTTTTATTACAGGAAGTTCATCATAGGGTTAAGAACAACCTGCAGGTTATATCGAGCATCTTAAATCTGCAGAGCGGCTATGTGGAGGATCCTCGGACGCTTGAGATTCTCAAGGAGAGTCAAAATCGAATCAGGAGCATGTCTTTCATTCACGAAACGCTTTATCAAACAGCGGATTTCTCTTCGATAGAGTTTGCGGATTATATATCAACGCTTACCCGTAATCTCATTCATTCATACACAACGGACCGCCCCGTTCAGTTGGAGACTGATTTTGATGAGGTAAATTTGGGTATTGATCAGGCAATACCTTGTGGGTTGATTGTTAATGAGTTGGTTTCCAATGCTTTAAAATATGCCTACGATGGAGTGGAAAGGCCTTGTTTATCAGTTTCAATTAAAGAAAGAGGCCGTGAAATAAAACTCAGAGTGAAGGATAATGGAAGAGGATTTCCAAAAGACTTTCGGTATGAGGAAAGTAATTCGCTTGGAATTCAGCTGGTTTACACACTCGTTGATCAGTTGGATGCCACTATTGAGCTGAAATCCGAAGGGGGAGCGGACATAATTATTACTTTTGAACGGGTATAAAGTCCGATTAAGATATATGAGCACAAATATTCTTGTAGTCGAGGACGAGAGCATCGTTCGCAAAGACATTGAAAGAAGTCTCCAAAAGTTGGGTTACAATGTTGTTGGGACGGCAGATACCGGAGAGAAAGCCATCGAGCTGGCTTTGACTCTGAAGCCTGACATAGCTCTTATGGATATAATGTTGAAAGGAGAAATGACTGGCATAGAGGCGGCAGAAGAGATAAGAAGCAATATTGATATTCCGATTATTTACCTTACTGCATATGCCGATGAAAGCACCCTAGCCAAAGCGAAAGTAACGGAGCCTCATGGATATATTTTGAAGCCATTTAAAGAAGTAGATATCCATACTACTATTGAAATGGCCCTGCATAAGCATAAAAAGGAGCGGGAGATAAAAATTGAGAATGAGTTGTTGCGCTCATTACAGGAATACAAGGCAGAGGCTAAGTATATTTTTGTAAAAAGTAAGTCCCGTTTAGTTAGACTGCATGAAGAAGACTTGCTTTTCGTAGAAGCCTTAAAAGATTATGTTACAATTCATACTCGGCATGAAAAGTATACCATACATGCCACGATGAAAGATATTGAGAAGAAGCTATCGGGCCCATCCTTTGTTCGGGTTCATAGGTCATTTATCGTTAATCTCAATTGTGTTTCGGCAATTCAGCAGAATGGAATTCTTATTGAAGGCCATGAAGAAGAAATACCTATTGGAGGATCCCACAGAGATACGTTTGCCAGCCACATAAACATTTTGTAATAAGCGTTTTATGCGGTGTTGATTCCTCTACCTTATGGTAGCCATCAGGTAGGTATTTGTTAAGATTGGAACTATTTCTGCTTCAGTTACAAGTATGTGAATTTCCTGCCTTTCAAGGTATTCTTCATAAATTACATATAAGGTTTTGATGAACCGCTAAGGAACCATTCACTCGCTGAGATAAGTGCGCGAGAATGCGGACTACAGCAACGTAAAACCTGTCGCAATAGGAGAATACCCAGTGTTTTAGTAATATTGAATAAAGATTTGTGATAAATCTCTTGTAGAAACTCGGAATTACAAAAGTTAAAAACAGCATGCCCATGCGTGAACAAGACAGGGTTTTTCACCTCGCTATTCCTTGCGACGACTTGAAAACTACTAAAGAATTCTACAGTCAATTTGATGGATGTTCAGTCGCGAGGGAGTATGAAGACAGGGTTACTTTCAATTTTTTCGGAGATCAGCTTGTATGCCATCTTAGCCCCAATCATAATAGCAATATATTGAGTTTGTATCCACGACATTTCGGCATCACTTTTTTAAAGGAAGAAGGATGGCAAAATATCTTGGATCAAGTGATTCGATTGAAAATTACTCTATTTGAAGCCCCATTTTCACGGTTAGAAGGAAAACCAGAAGAGCATAGGTCGTTTGTAATTGTAGACCCGTCAAAGAATTTAATCGAATTCAAATATTATTTTGAACCAAAAATGGCATATTAATATTCTAATTGCTTTGATAAAGAGTCGAATGTTCCCCACAACTCTTCAAAAAGTAGGAAAAAGCGAAAGTGAATTTGATAATTTTTGTCAGGCAGCTCAAAAAATCACGGCATTAATCCCTACCGTATAATCATAACTCGAAATTTTCAGAAATGTATCAATTGCTGCCTGACTTCAAGTACGCACCCCTCATTACTGCCATACTGATACCGGCGATATTGGGTTTTTTGGCCTATACTGTTGTTTTTAGGCTGCCATTTTTTGAGACCTTGAGTAAAGGTACTATAGGATTACAAATGATAATTCTCCCAAACACGCTACTGGCTTTGGTCCTTGTTTTCATGGCATCAGCGGTTTGGCAAAATTCAAGTGTAGCGCACCAGTCCTTGTTGAATGAAAGATTATCCATTAAACATTTGCATGATTTGCCAATTGAGCCGAAGGAGATAAAAATTCAGACAGAAAAGAATCTGGAGTTGTATGTTTCACTGGTTAAAAACCAAGAGTGGGGAGCCAAACGTAATTCGGTTAAGGTTTCGTCTGTGGATACCGTTCTCCGTCATCTTGCAAGCAATACCTGGAGGATCGAGAATAACATCCGTGGCAACTCTTCTTCAACTTCTTTGGGCCTTAACATCCAAAGCGAATATTGGAGGTTATTGGATCAATTAGAGAATGCGAGGGAAAAACGCCTTGAATTGGGCAATTTGACGCATTTCAGCTACCTCCAAAAGTGGATAATAATTTACTTGCTGAGTTTCGTAGCGGCAATGGCTGTAGCCATTGCACACAGGGACAGGAGTCCGCGTGTAGCAAAAATAGCCTTGAGTATTCTTTGCTCTTCTTTGACCATAGTATATCTCATCGTTTCATTGTTTATTCATCCTTACAGAGGCCCGACCGCTCTATTGCCGGACCTTATGTGAATAAACGGACCATGCCCCTTTTTGATGGGCCAAAGGGGTTACAAGTCAAGAAAGACGTAGTTTAAGGACGTAAACCTATAGAAACACATTACTTTAACAGGTTGTGTATAGACCTTTTTCTTGTTTGAACGTATCGTCAGAACAGACCAACCGGGATATCGCTGTCTAAAGAAACTCCAATCTTAGAAACATTGACATATGCGGAAAGAAGGACAAGCTCTGAGAACAGGTGATGGCCATCCTCTCTGCCCTATCCCACTATGAAAAACAACTCATCAAGGGCACGTTAATTAGAAGGTGTAAGAATCAGAAGGGAAATAGCTTGTGAATTTGAAGACGCATCAATTCCAAACCTCACCTATGACAATTTCTTGAGGAAAGAAAGCACCAAAAGGATATTGGAATACTTTAACAAGGGTTCTCACCCCTTAGTAAGGCCGCTAAAATTTAGGGGGATTTCCTGTCTAACGCCACGAGGTATCAGTTTGTTCCGGAAACCACAAACTGTAAAGCTTCCGGAAAAGTTGTTTTCGCGTGAATTAGAGGTTAATCGGGAAATCGGACTTTGAATTCGGTTAATGTTGACGAGCTATTCACGACAATTTCCGCATTATGCTCAACGATAATTTCCTTTACAATATTTAATCCGAGCCCAGTGCCAGAAGTGCTTTCTTTTGTTGTAAAGAATTTATTAAAGATGCGGGGAAGCACATTATCTGGAATCTTTGGCCCGTCATTAGCAATACTTACCCAAATTCCGCCATCTTCCCGATATATCTGGATAAAGATGTTGCCTCTGCTACCCAAGGCATCCACCGCATTTTTAATGATATTCGACCAAAGCTGGTATAACTTAGACCGATACCCGTATAATTCTATTTCCTCATGCACATTCATTTGGACCTGAATACCTTTGTTTAGGTCATTTTGGAATACGCGCAAAACGGTAGTGATGTTTTCTGCCAGGGAAATTTTTTCAAGTGCTTCCTTTTTGCCTTCTTTGATATAAAAACGAAGGTTTTTTATGACCTCGGAAGCGCGATCCGCAGAATTGTGAATGGATAAATTAAATGAATTTATAATCATTATGCTGTACATCAACTCTAGCAGATCCAACCTGTTTTGATGGTTGATAACGTATGTAAGCTCTTCCTCGTTAGTAGGCAGAACGCGAGCCTTGATAAAGCCATCGATGAGTTTAGGCAATTCCGTTGCTGGAATCGGGTAATTTTTCATCAAATCAATCCACTCTTTCTTCTCTAAAGCGCTTTTCTTGCCGCCGACAACGATATTGACATCGACTAACTTCCTGTTGAATGCCCAATTAATTTGCTCAGGAGAGCATTTTATTAATGCTCCAACAAAGTTATTGTCCAAGATATGCTGAATACTCTCTGATGAGGCTTTTATTGAACCGATAGGTGTATTAAGGTCGTGGGTTATATTAGCCGTTAGCTCTCCAATCATTGCCATTTTGTCCAGATTAGCGAGCATTTGGGTAAGTTCCTGATTTTGAGATGTTTTTTCAAGAATGGTTTTTTCAAGATTTAAGTTCATTTCAGATATTATATCATTCTTTACCTGAATTTCACGATATGTTTTTGTAATTACATAACTACTGCTAAGGATTTGTGAGAACAGTTGAAGAAGAAGTGCCTCTGAATCGCTGATATTAGTTTTTGGGGTAGTATAGTCAACACCAAAAAAACCAATACAGCTGTCTTTGTCCATGCAAGGGTAGGAGTGAATTGTTGTAACCTGAGCTTTTGCTAATTCGGAAAAGAAGTGGTAATCATTATTAACTGAAATATCGGGTATGAAAACGGGATTTCCCTTAACATGACTGAGAATATATGACTCAGGGAGCTGCTTGAAATTAATTGTTTTGAAATTTCTTGCGCCGGCATAATCGCCCGTAGGAGCCCAGAAACTATGGAGCTCCATAGTTTTTTTACCCCAATTGTAGGTATAGAAATAACAACGATCTGCTGAAAGATAGGCAGAAATTTTTTGTAAGCTTTTACGGATGGTTTCGTGAAGATTAGGCGAATCAATACCCACAAAAGATGAAGCGATTTCTGATATCAGCCCCATGAGTTCGAGCTGATCGGAGATTTTGTTTTGGATTTCTTTTAATTCGCTGAAATCGACACCGTATCCGACCAGAAACTCCAGAGACCCTTGGTCATTAAAAATTGGAGCAAACTGCCTTTGCAAATATTGTTTTTTACCACTAGGCAGATTGTACTGGTCTATCCAATGTACTATCTCTCTGCTTTCTATCGCCTGATTGAACCTATTCCTTCGCACAGTTGCCAAATCGTAGGGCAATTTCCGATAATCGCAATAATCGAAATCGGTTTTACCGATCATGAATTTGCGAAGTTCCTCGTTTTTAATACCTTGTTTGTTAACATAAAGGTAGCGGTGACTTGTATCGAATACCCCTATATCTACGGGGAAGTAGTCTAAAATTGTTTCATAAAAATATTTGAGGCGTCTGGTTTCTTCAGCATACAAGGTTACATCTGAGGCATAGATTATTAGATAGGACCGCCCACTTTCTTTATTGGCCCAAATGATATATTCACTATTATCGATTTTAAAAGAAAACTGATAATTTATAGTTTCTGATAAAATAAATTCTTGAAGGCTATTTATTAGTAATTCGTTAATACATGAGCCATTATCGTCAAAGCATTCTCTAACAAGTATATTTGAAGAATTATTTTTATATAAAATATTAAATGAAAGGTCCAAACATAGTACGGGATTTGGGTTTTTTTCAGGCAAAAGAGAGATTTTGGGATCTGAATGTAGATTTTGTGTTGCCTTTTTACTGAAGGAGTTTCTTTGGCAAATAGCGTTGCTTATATATTCTGAAAGAGTTTTTAATGCAAAGCGCATGTCTTCAGTAATGACTCTTGCCAGGGCATCCCCCACACACAGAACACCCAAAAAGCCATTATTTTCATCTGATAGAAGCGTACCGGCTAGAAATGAAACTCCCAAAGGGTTAATTTCATTTGATGTTGCCATGTAAATTTCAGATTTAGAACCGGATGCCTGTTGAAAGAGCTTTTTGTTATCAAGGGCTTTTTGGAAAAGGTTTACTATCGATTGTTCAATCGCTTGGACCTCGCCATAGGAAGATGCACTGGTTAGTCTGTTTTCATCTAGGAGAAGGAGAAAGGAAAATGAGGTGCCACAGGTTTTTGCGGCCAATTTAATTAAGTCGGAATATGGCTTCGCCACGTTGGAGGTCATCATCAGTTGGAGGTCAATAGCGTCTTATAATCATTAAAGGATGATGATTTATAAACTGTTTATCCGGGTTAAAAAATATACACTATCAAAATAACACTTTTATTCATCAACCCCAAACAATTAAAAGAGTTTTTAGGCCTTGAGAACCCGATCATCCTATTCGCTTGCAATGCCAGGAAAACCATAAGAGCTTGTATCATATTTCCGAGCTAAAAGGATAAAACAGCTTACATAAGAGTTTTTGCACAGTCTAAAGGTGTCTAAAATCAGGCTTTTAGCCTAATTCAAATCAAATTTCGTTATTTTCACTTCAAATTACAACGAAATGACCAATTTGGACTTTTTTAAGGCTTGTCTTCAAGCAGAGCTTCAGCCTACGGCCAATATAATAATGGCCTTGCCCAAAGAGCAATTAGATTACCGCCCGCATGAGAGGAGCCGCAGTGCATATGAAATAGCTGAACACATTATTGCCCATGCATATGATTTTACCGTTATCCTTACGGAGGGACGTTGCGATGAGTGTTTGGTTATGCCTTTTTCCAGCCCAGAAGAGGGGGTGGAAAAACTACACCTATATTGGAATAAGGCCATTAGCCTATTGGAACGATATGACGAGCAAAAGTGGACAAATGAACCCGTAGAATTACTGGTAGGCGGCGCTCCTCTTTTAACGATACCTCGGGTGAATATGATGTGGTTTTTCTTTTTTGACGTTATTCATCATCGCGGTCAGCTATCGAGCTATATTCGACCTATGGGCGGCAAGAATCCGGCTGTATACGGGTACAGCGCGGATACCGTGTAATATCCTTGATCCAGAAGATCGTTCCGGCTATGTAAGGAGCTTTGTTTTTTAACTCGGCCATCTCGATCATACAGTGAATCAATGTGAATTAATCCTTGTGTGATTAGTTGATCGAGGATTTTTATGGAGCGACTTGTTTTATGTTTCCTGGATTTTACCTTCTCTAGTTTGTTCAACTAAAGCCTATTGCATCGAAAATCCAGCTGATTTCAATTGTCATGATTTTGCCATTTGGGATGATTGTTTACGTGTAGTTGTAAATTCCAGCTATTATTGATGCCCGACATGCAGAGGCAAATTCCTTTGATGTTCCTGGCGGAGGTGTTTTTGCTAACGCATATTGTGCGTCATTTTTAGATATGATCAATACCTTTTATTTGGCAGGAATCCGGGCCGCGAACTATTAGATTAGTTATTTTCTTTGAAAAACGGGTGTGCAAGTTTGGGATGGGCCAATCTTTCGCCCACTTCTATTAATCCTTCTATTGGATGAGATTATGGACCATGTATAGTGTTGAAACGACGACGATAATTTTTAAATAACGAAGGGTTGTATTTGATATCATAGGGCATCAGGTACCATATTCCTAAATACAATTGAACAGCCAAAAACGAATAGTCGATCATTCGTTATGTGCTTTTTTCTGCAGAAAGTGCTATTTGCAGAAAAAAAGTCCGGAAATCACGGGTATAAAAAAAGAGTAGAGTCGTTCAAGAAAAAAGGCTTTCGACGTTGCGCCAAAAGCCTTGCTATTTCTCGCTCCCCGGGTAGGGCTTGAACCTACGACCCCCTGATTAACAGTCAGGTGCTCTAACCAACTGAGCTACCGAGGAATATATTCCTCCCCATTTTTTGGGTGGGCAAATATACTATTCTCTTCCATTCTAAGCAATATCTTTGACGAAAATTCTATATATGAAGCTCGTGGCAGTTGGCACCGTTGCCTTTGATGAAATTGAAACTCCCTTTGGTTCTTCGGGAAAAATAGTTGGTGGCGCGGCAACCTACATCGGCCTTTCGGCTTCCCTTCTTACCCCAGGCGTAGGCATTGTTTCTGTGGTGGGACAAGATTTCCCTCAGGAAATGCTTGGTTTTATGAGACAGCGAGGCATTGACCTTAAAGGGTTGGAAATTCTTGAAGGTGAAAAGTCATTCTTCTGGGCCGGGCGGTATCATTACGACATGAATTCGCGCGATACTCTTGCGACGGAACTCAATGTTCTTATTGGATTCAACCCTAAACTGCCGGAAGCTTACCGGAGGTGCGAATACCTAATGCTCGGAAACCTCGATCCTGCTGTCCAAAACGCCGTATTAGATCAGATTACCCAAAGACCAAAATTGGTAGTGCTCGACACTATGAATTTCTGGATGGATCAGTCTTTGAATGAGTTACTTAGGGTGATTTCCCGCGTGGATGTAATAACGATTAACGACGCAGAGGCAAGACAATTAAGCGGAGAACATAGCCTTGTTAAGGCGGCCCGAAAAATAATGGCGATGGGGCCGTCATATGTGGTAATTAAAAAGGGGGAGCATGGGGCACTTTTATTTCACGCTGGTCAGGTGTTTGTGGCTCCCGCTCTGCCGTTGGAGGATGTAGTAGATCCTACGGGGGCAGGCGATAGTTTTGCCGGAGGACTTATCGGACATGTAGCCAAAACCGGAGACAGGAGTTTTCGAGGACTGAAACAAGGAGTAGTGGTTGGTTCTGCTATCGCCAGCTTTACCTGTGAGCGCTTCGGAACAAAGCGCCTGGAGAATCTTAGTATCGACGAAATAGAGACGAGGAGGAAGGAGTTTGAAAATTTGGTTGAGGTGTCGTGAGTATCTTAGGAGGTAATGCGAAAGCTTTCTACAGCGCTTTTTAGCAATCAGTCAGAGACGGAGATAATGATTTCTTTATGGCGTAAACGAAAGAAGTTCCCTCGGGTTTACGGGAGCTCCGTTTTTCCAGATTTCCAAGTGCAGATGTGGGCCGTCGGTTTCTTCTCCTGAATCGCCAATGATAGCGATAGCGTCTCCGGCTTCTACCTTGTCGCCCGTTTTTTTCAAGAGCACGGAATTGTGCTTGTACACGGAGATAAGATTGTTCGGGTGTTGAACTTGAATGATATATCCTCCGTCTGATGTCCACGAAGCCAAAATGACCGTCCCTTCAAAAACTGATTTGATAATGCTATTCATCGGAGCCACGATATCTATTCCGTAATGGCCGATTTTTGCGTCGTATTCCGCAGAAACACTGCCCACCAGAGGAGCATAGAGATACATACCTGATGAACCCGGAGAGGGCGTTGAGCCAAGAGAAAGCGTATATCGGTCTTCCTCAGCTATGCGGGCCCGAAGAGCTGAGTCTTGAGGCGAGAGCTCATAACGGATCTGTTCTTCCTGCTCCTCAGGGCTCAGAATAACTTTTACGGCGGTATCCCTTACAAGGCCACCAGAAAGTATGGTGTTGAGGTTTTTAATATATTGCTCTTGGTCAGCGCTCACCAGCAGCAAGGAATCTACCTGGGTACGCGAATATGTCGCGTCTCTGCGCCATTTTTCTTCTACATAGCCAGGAATTACATTTTTAAGCGGCGTATAAATAAAGGCAAGTATAACTATTGCGGCAACAATGGAGCTAATCCCTAAAATCAAGAGAATGATATGCAATACCGATACAGATAGAGACCATTGTTCTTCGAACGTATGTTCATCCAAAAGTATAAGCCTTCCCGTGCGACTCAGGCGCCGGAACCAGGCGTTTGTTTTTTTTTGTTGGCCTGTTTCGTTCAAGAGGACAATTTTTACAAATATCCTGTTTTGCCGGAAATATGGGCAGCATATCAGAAACCTTCGAAAAATAAAATAATTTTGTCCGTCCTGCGTTAGAGGAGTTTAGCAAAAAAAAAGGAGTTTGAATATAGTAGCCGGCATACATTTAAGGTGGTTAGCACTTTTTATTCTTTTGTTTGCCTGCGCTTGCACGGTGGAGAAGGATGGTCTTAGTTACCGCGTTTATCATAATACTACCGCCCGCTACAATGGCTTCTTCTATGCCCGGGAAAGCCTAAAAGAGGCGATGAAAAAGTTGTTGGATAGTCATCAAGAAGATTACGACAACATATTGCCGCCGTATATTTATGGTACAGAAGAGTCTGCCAGAGGTGTATACCCCCAGTTGGAACGGGTAATTGAAAAGTCTTCCAAGGTTGTTGACAGGCACACGATGAAGCCGAGTGAACGCGAGAAGAAGAAGATGAAGAAGCCCGAGATGAATAAGTGGATTGATGACAACTACTTTTTAATCGGCAAGGGGTATTTCTACAAGAGAAACTATTACAAAGCAGAAGAAATATTCAAATATTGTGCCCGTAAGTTTAAAGAACCAGAAATGGAGGTAACCGCCTCGGTATGGTTAGCCAGGACCTTTATGGAATTAGGCGACTACAATAGTGCCAATAAGGAATTGGTAAAGGCCGGAGGTCCAAAAAATATAGATGATGATGTTCGGGCGGAGTACCATATGGTAGCAGCCGACTATCATATTCGCAACGAAGACTTCAAAAAGGCAGCCGAAGAAATGGAATCCGCTATCGGGTTCATCCGGAAGAAAAAAGACAGGGCAAGACCTACTTTTATTCTCGCCCAGTTATATCAGGCCCTGGAAGAGGCGCAAAAGGCCATAGACATGTATGAAACGGTGCTTACCCTTAAGCCGGAGTACGAATTGGAGTTTTATGCACAGATTAACCAGGCGCTGGCTTTCTCGCGCAAGGGAGGTAATAGCATTGTGATTAAGGAGAAGTTGGAGAAAATGTTGAAGGACGATAAAAACATCGATTATCGTGACCAGATTTATTATGCTCTCGCAGGTGTATTTCTTGAGGAGCGAAACACTGACGAGGGCATCTCTAATCTTGAGTTGTCTTTGGGGGAGAATAAGGGAAATACCAAACAACGCGGCAAATCATACTTGAAATTGGCGGATGTGTATTTTGAGGAGCGCGATTACCCAGCTTCCCAAGCATATTATGACAGCGCCCTAACTCTGATTGATGACAAACATCCGCGATACAAGGATATTCGCAACATGGCCGAAAGCCTTACCGACCTGGTAAAAAATCTCGAAATCATTTCCCGGGAGGATAGTTTACAGAAATTGGCCGGGCTGTCCCCGGAAGACCTAGACGCAAAGCTGGATAAAATTATAAAACAGCTTGAAGAAGAAGAAGAACGGAAACGCCGGGAAGCCGAGGAGGCTCAAAATGCGGCCATGGATGCTAACCTGGGAGGAGTTCAGAGCAATTGGGCTTTTTACAACCGGTCCTTGCTGGTTTCGGGGTATAATAATTTCCAGTCTGTTTGGGGCGACCGCCCATTGGAGGACAATTGGCGCCGAAGTAAGAAGATGACCATGGGCGGAGGAGCGGCCGAAGAGGAAATTGTCGAAGAGCTTGCTAAAGACGATCCTAAGAGCTTAATCCCCGGTAAAGAAGAGCTTGCAGAAGGAATACCTAATTCTCCCGATGAGATTGCCAAGTCTAACGAGGCAATGGCTAAAGCATACTATAATTGTGGGCTTATTTACAAGGAAAAACTGGACGACTTTGAAAATGCCGTAGAAGCATTTGAAATTCTCGCCGACCGCTTTGAAACTTCGGAGTATCATCTTTTGGCCTGTTACCAGCTTTATCGGGCGTATCTCGCCAAGGAGCAGGAAGGGTACACTAACCCCTTTTGCAGCACGTGCAATTCCAAATACTGGGGGGACCAGGTGCTTAATTTATATCCAGACAGTGAATATGCCATGCTGATTCGCAACCCCGAGTTTAAATCGGTAGAGGCCATGAAAAAATCGGAAGAGGAAACGGCATATTTGGCAGCTCTACAGCAATTCAGGGATAGAAATTATCCCGAGGTAATTCAACGGTCTGGTATGGTTATTTCGGATGAACCCGGAAACCATCTTCTTCCAAAATATTACTTTCTTCGGGCGATGGCTACCGGGGCCATTGACAAACAAACAGGAGAAAGGGAAAATTATATCGCCCGGCTAAAGGAAGTGGTAGAGAAGTTTGCTGAAACGGAGGAAGGCATTCGGGCAAAGGAATTTTTAGATATTCTGCTTGGCGGGGTAGCAAAAGAGGGCGCAGCACCGGAGGTGCCCGTGGAAGAGGAAAAAAAGGCAGAATATACTTTCGAAGAGCAGGGCGAGTATTATTTTGCCATTGTTTTTAATCGTGACAAAGGGAACTTTAATGAGATAAAGGCGAGGATAAGTGATTTCTGTGCGGAAGCGTATGCCTCGGCAGGCCTTAAAACTTCTTCTAATCTAATTGATAAAGACAAACACATTGTAATAGTTAAAACGTTTGATGGGATGGCCAACGCCATGGAGTTTTATCTGACCTTTACAGCAAATAAGGAATCGCTTACAGAACTCAATAAAGAAGGATTCGACAGATTTATTATTACGAAGAAGAATTATGTTACCCTCTTTAAGGAAAAGGATTTGCCTGGGTATTTAACGTTCTTCGCCGAGAATTATATGCAATAGAAGCAAAGGGGTACTTTCAGGCTTTAGGTAAAAACTACAGCCTAATTGAGGAAGTAAATCAAGGACAAATTAGCGATCTCTTCGATTTTTTTAGAAAGCAATCATAAAATTCGTATATTCGGCGAGATGTTTAGTAATTCAAAGTCAATGGCACGATCTGTTGAGACTAATCCCGAGAATGGGATAAACCGAATTGTTGAAGGTACCTTTTTGGAGGGCAATATTCGTTCTGAAAGCAGCATCCGCATAGATGGAACCTTTAAAGGAGACATTTTAACGAAAGGCCGAGTAGTTGTTGGTCCCTCGGGTAAAATTGAGGGGAATGTGCAATGCCAAAACAGCGATGTTGAGGGATTTATAAAAGGAAAACTGAATGTTCAGGAATTGCTTTCGCTGAAGTCTACAGCTAAGATTGACGGAGACATCTTTACGGATAAGCTGAGTATTGAGCCGGGTGCTCACTTTAGTGGCACTTGCAGCATGGGGGGTAAAGTGAAAGAGATAAAGAAGGCGGACTCTACTAACAGGAGGGAGGAAGTTCTTGAAGAACAAACGGCCTGAGGCGTTTCTTAGGTATAGTGGTATGGCCACAAAAATGGCTATTGTTATTGGTGCTGCTGTATATTCCGGAATAAAACTAGACGCTTCGTTTAGTGGAAATTTTCCTGTTTGGACACTATCGCTGTCGTTAACTGGAGTTGCCGCGGCTATTTATTTTGTAATTAAAGACACCAGAGAACCCTTGTAATGTCGGGACATCTAAAACTGGTAGTAATTCTTACCATCTTCCTTGTTACGCTGGCCCTGATCTTGGGAAATACTTTATATGGGGGAACGCCTGCGTTTGCGATGTTTACTCCCATTGGTATGGGGGTTCTTACGATTCTTGTTCATCGCATGATGATGAATGCGGACAAAATTAGTCCTCAACGTTTTTTAATTGCCTTTATGGGAGGCGTGAGTGTAAAAATGTTCGTAAGCCTTATAGTTTTGGCAATCTACTTACACTTCGCTACGCGAATGAGAGCAGAAATGGCGATATGGTTTTTCCTTGTTTATGTGCTATTTACCGCATTTGAAGTTCTTTGGATGCAGCGATATTTGCGCTCCGGTTCAGAAAAATAAGGCGGCTGGATGTTTTAGCCGGTGAAATGCCTATTTTTGCACCGGTTTTCAACAGGCTTTTCTGTGGTAAACCCAAATGAAAGAGGCCCAGCATGCGGATTTCACACATTATTATCGGCTTAATAGTTTTCGGGTTCACCGGTTTGGCTGCCGCCCAGCAACACAATATTGTTACTGCGGAGTCTGATGTACCCCCTGTACCAGAGGAAGAGGTGAAAGCAGCTAATGAAGGAGGGTTTGAGCCCGGAGAAATGATACTGCACCACGTAAGTGATGCACACTCCATTCATTTTATCGGCCACTTAAGCATGCCGTTGCCGGTGATTATTTACACCGATAAGGGCTTAGATGTATTCATGTCTTCTGTCTTTTGGGATGGTAATCATGAAACCACCAAAATTTACGAAGCTTCTTCGGGAAATAAATACGTTTTACACCATGAGAAGATTGCCTTTGCAGATGAACATAGTCATGGCACGAGTGAAAATCACCCTGAAGGCGCAGGCGTTCATGGTCGAATGTTAATCGATTTAAGCATAACGAAGTCTGTATTCGGCATGCTTGTTATTATGATAGTAATGGTGCTCTTTTTTACCCGAGTAGCGTCAAAATACCGCAAGGGAGTTTCAGCACCAAGCGGCGCACAGGGATTGATTGAGCCCTTAATACTTTTTATTCGAGATGAGGTAGCTGTGCCTAGCATTGGGGCAAAAAAAGCGCACAAGTTCATGCCCTTTCTGCTTACGGTTTTCTTCTTTATCTGGATGTGTAATCTTCTTGGCCTCATCCCCTTTGCGGGCGGTTTCAATATAACAGGTACGTTAGCGATAACCGCAGTGCTATCTACCGCTGTATTTGTAATTACCACCGTAAATGGAAATGGGCATTATTGGGGACATATACTATGGCCTCCAGGTGTACCCCTTCCGATAAAGTTTGTTTTGGTGCCCATTGAAATTATTGGGATTTTTATTAAGCCGCTAATTTTAATGGTGCGATTAACAGCGAACATAACAGCCGGACACATTATAATTCTCGCGTTTGTTTCGTTGGTAATCATGTTCGGGCAGAGCAGTGTTGTAGCCGGTTATGGTGTAGGAGTCGGTGCTGTTGTCTTTATGATTTTGATGTTCTTTATTGAACTTCTCGTCGCGTTTTTGCAGGCGTATGTTTTTACCTTGCTAGCGGCATTGTATTTCGGAGATGCTACTCATGAAGTGCATCACCATTAAAAAAGGAAATTTTAATTTATATACCATGGCAATTTTAGATGCAGTTTTAATGGAAGTTGAGCAGGGATACGCCGGAATCGGCGCAGGTATCGCGGCTATAGGCGCCGGTTTAGGAATCGGCCGTATTGGTGGTGCGGCTCTGGAGTCGATGGCACGCCAGCCTGAGTCTACCGGCGATCTTCGCGCAAGTATGATTGTAGCGGCCGCTCTTGTAGAAGGAGTTGCGCTGTTTGCGGTAATTGTGTGCTTGCTCGTAGCTCTCTAAGGATTTCCGAATAGGCCACAGCGATTGGCTGTGGCCTATCGGTTTTTACCAGAATGAAAAAACAAACAAACCTATGTCATTACTTGATGTATCTGTAGGAACCGTGTTTTGGGCGACGATTTCGTTTTTAATCGTCTTGTTCCTTTTGAAAAAGTTCGCTTGGAAGCCTATTCTCGATGGTTTAAAGGCGCGTGAGGAGTCGATAGATAATGCGCTTAATGAAGCGCGTAAGGCGCGTGAAGAGATGTCTACTCTTAAGGCGTCTAATGAGCAGTTGTTGCGGGAGGCGCGTGATGAGCGTGATCGTATTTTGGGAGAGGCTCGTGAAATTAAGGAGTCTATTATTTCTGAGGCCCGAGATAAAGCGCAGCAGGAAGCTATGCGTATAACCCGCACTGCCATGGAGGAGATAGAGGTACAAAAGAAAGCAGCGATTTCGGAAATGCGCCAGCAGATGGCAACCCTCTCCTTGGATATAGCGGAGAAAGTGGTAAGAGCAGAACTCGCTAAAGAAGAGAAGCAAAGAGAACTGGTAAACAAGCTCCTTAACGAGGTTAAGTTTAACTGAGGTAAATGAAGAATTTAAAAGCGGCTTCTCGTTACGCTAAATCACTGTTGGACCTCTCCATAGAGAAGGGCCAGCTCGATCGGGTATATGGAGATATGCAGTTTATCGCCAGCGAGGTTGTTAGCAACCGCGATGTAATGCTGATGATAAAAAGTCCGATTATTAAGGCAGACACCAAAATGCGGGTACTTCTTTCGGTTTTTGCCGGAAACATTGGAGAATTAGCCCTTGCATTTATCCAAATAATCGCTGACAAGGGAAGAGAAAGCTTATTGCCGGAGATTGCTGATGACTTTATACGCCAAGTAAAAGCGCACAAGAATATACTTTCGGTTACAATAATCAGCGCCTATCCATTGGAAGAATCGGCAAAACAGCGAATAGTGGCTGAACTAAGCCGAAATCATAGAGGAGCGATAGAAATACAAGAGGCAACCGATGCGTCTGTAATAGGTGGCTTTATTCTAAGAATTGGCGATAAGCAAATAGATAGCAGTGTAGCAGGACATTTCCGCGCTATGCGAAAGGAATTTAGAAACAATCCATACGAGCGTCAACTCTGAGGTAAGTAATTTAAGAGAACAGGTAAATTAGATAATATACCAAAAATGGCCGAAGTAAAACCAGCAGAAGTATCTGCAATTCTCCGCGAGCAACTGGCGGGTATTAAAACCCTGGCGGAATTGGAAGAAGTGGGCACCGTGCTCCAGGTTGGTGATGGAATTGCCCGTATTTATGGGCTATCCAACGTACAATCTGGAGAGCTTATTGAATTCGAAAATGGTGTTAGAGGAATAGTTCTTAACCTCGAGGAAGACAATGTAGGAGCTGTATTGCTAGGAGCATCCAACCAATTGAGGGAAGGTGTAACCGTAAAGCGTACAGGGCTCATCGCTTCTATTAAGGTAGGAGAAGGAATGCTTGGCCGGGTAGTGAATACCTTGGGAGAGCCTATCGATGGCAAAGGACCATTGAAAGGAGAGCTCTTCGAAATGCCTATTGAGCGAAAGGCTCCGGGCGTAATCTATCGTCAACCCGTGAACGAACCACTCCAGACGGGTATTAAGGCTATTGACGCTATGATTCCTATTGGAAGAGGCCAGCGAGAGCTTATTATCGGTGATCGTCAGACGGGAAAAACAACCGTAGCGCTTGATACAATTATCAACCAGAAAGAGTTCTATGACAGGGGAGAGCCTGTGTTTTGTATCTATGTAGCTATAAGCCAGAAAGGCTCTACGGTAGCCCAAACGGTAAAAACTCTCGAAGAGAATGGCGCATTACCGTATACGGTGGTGGTAGCGGCAACGGCTTCTGACCCTGCCCCGCTTCAGTTCTACGCTCCTTTTGCCGGTGCTGCGATAGGAGAGTTTTTTAGAGACACGGGACGTCCAGCGCTGATTGTATATGATGATTTATCTAAGCAAGCAGTGGCTTACCGTGAGGTGTCCTTACTTCTTCGTCGTCCGCCCGGACGTGAAGCGTATCCTGGAGACGTATTCTACTTGCATTCACGCCTCCTGGAGCGCGCCGCAAAAATTATTAACGACGATGGTATCGCCTCTCAAATGAACGATCTTCCTACATCTCTTAAAGGGAAAGTTAAGGGAGGTGGTTCACTAACGGCTCTGCCGATAATTGAGACACAGGCAGGAGACGTATCAGCATACATTCCTACTAACGTAATCTCTATTACTGATGGGCAGATATTTTTGGAGTCGAATCTGTTCTTGAGTGGTGTACGTCCTGCCATTAACGTAGGTATTTCAGTATCGCGTGTAGGGGGTTCGGCCCAGATTAAGTCCATGAAGAAGGTAGCCGGAACGCTCAAACTTGATCAGGCACAGTTCCGTGAATTGGAAGCATTTGCCAAATTCGGTTCGGATTTGGACGAAGCAACCATGAGTGTATTGGAAAAGGGCCGCAGAAATGTGGAAATACTTAAGCAAGCAGAAAACTCCCCGCTCACCGTGGAAGAGCAGATAGCCATAATTTATTGTGGAACCAAAGGCCTCTTGCGAAAAGTACCCGTTAATCAGGTTAAGAAATTCGAGAAGGAGTTTTTGGACTACATGAAGACACAGCATCGTGGGGTGCTGGATGAACTAAAGTCAGGGAAACTTACTGATCAGATAACATCGACCATTGAGAAAGTTGCAGCTGATCTTGCTTCCAGATATTGATTAAGAAGAAATTAGTGCTATGCCCTCATTAAAGGAAATACGCAATCGAATAGTATCTGTTGGCGGAACAATGCAAATTACTTCCGCCATGAAGATGGTGTCAGCGGCGAAATTGCGCAGAGCCCAAGACGCGATTATTCGCATGCGGCCGTATTCACAAAAACTCCAGGAGGTATTGTCTAATGTTACTGCAAGCCTTGGTGATGGCGTGGATTCCGGTAACTACGGCAAACAACGCGAAATAAAGCGTGTGTTGATAGTAGCGATTTCTTCAAACCGAGGATTGTGCGGAGCCTTTAACAACAATGTTATAAAAGAGAGTCGGGCTATACTGGCTAAATACGAAGGCCAGGAAGTTAAAGTACTCTCTCTCGGCAAAAAGGCCTCCGACTATTTCCGAAAGTTTCCTGTGGCTTATTCGGAAGGATTTGGATCAGCGCCATATAAGGTATTTGACGGTTTGAGTTATGCCGGTTCTTCGGCCATAGCTGAAGAGGTAATGCGCCAATTTGTTTCCGGCAAATGGGATAAAGTATATCTGATCTACAATCAGTTCAGGAATGCCGCAGTGCAGGTAGTGCAGCGCGAGCAATTCTTACCTGTAGCTCCCCCGGTAGCAGACGGAGCGGCGAAAGCGGATTACATTTTCGAACCCGGGAAGGAAGAGATTCTTAAGGATTTGATTCCGAGGTCATTGAAGATTCAGTTCTTTAAGGCTTTGTTGGATTCTCAGGCGGCAGAACATGGGGCGAGAATGACGGCAATGCATAAGGCAACGGATAACGCGAATGAATTGCGCAAAGAGCTAAGCCTTACATACAACAAGGCCAGGCAGGCGGCCATTACAAAGGAAATTCTTGAAATTGTTGGAGGTGCTGAGGCGCTGAAGGGATAGAGACATTCTGTACATGGAAGAAAGAGCGCCCCGTTCAGGGGCGTTTTTTGTTTTTATGGCAGTTAGGCGCGATTTTTGATTACGTATTTACGGATCGTTGATAAAGAGATAAAACAAGGGATGCACCGTTTTCGCCTCACGCTGAGGAATAGGATATATTTTTCCATGCTGGCTGTAATTCTAGTAGCATTTATTGCTACAGGTATAACAGCTCTTACTAATTACCGCCTGCAAAACAGAGAGTATCACGAAAGCCGTTTATATCGGAAGGAAGAAGCCGTCAACAGATCTTTGGATTATTTCTTAGAACAGAAGGGAGGTAACATAAGCCAGGACTCCATAGTTACTGCTTTTCAGGATAAAATCTGTGAATTAAGTGATGTACATAACCTCCTTATTAATATCTACGACCTACGGGGAAATATTCTTATTTCCAGCAACAGGGAAAAGATGGACAGTATAGGCATTGCCAAAAAAGTTGACTATACGATTCTGAAACAATTAAGTACCGGAAATAGCCGGGCGGTCATTGAGAAGGGGGATGAAGGGTCGTATTATCTAATGGCGTTTTGGTATTTCCGGGGGGCAAATTCCAAGCCTTTGGCCATTGTAAGCGTACCCTACTTTGATACGGAAGAAATCAAGCCTCAAGAGCTCAAGGAGTTTCTATATGGATTGGCCAGCGTATACATAGTTCTATTCGTTATTACGGGGCTATTGGCCTATTTTCTCGCGAATTACATCACTAAGTCCCTGCATGCCATAGCTGATAGTTTGCGAAAGGTTGATATCGGGCGGAAGAATGACGCAATAAAATGGAAAGGCGACGATGAAATAGGGGCTTTGGTAAAAGAGTATAACCGAATGTTAGAGGCACTGGAAAATAGCCTGGAAAAACTAGCAAAATCTGAGAGAGAAAGTGCATGGAGAGAAATGGCCAGGCAGGTAGCTCATGAAATTAAGAATCCCTTAACCCCCATGAAACTCCGAATACAACATCTGCAGCGTGCATGGGAGGATAAAAGTCCGGAATTTGATGAAAAACTAAAAAGAACCACAGAATCCATAATTGAACAAATAGATGCCTTAAGTCATATAGCTGGCGAATTCTCGAGGTTTGCGCAACTGCCAACACCGGCAATGGAAGAAGTGGATTTGCTAGCGATTCTAAAAACAAGTGTCGATTTATTTGCCGCGTCACCGGATATACGCTTTGAATGGAAGGTCAGTGTAGGTTCGGCCAGGGCCCTTTTGGATAAGGACCAGGCGCTACGAATATTCAACAACTTGATAAATAATGCGGTGCAATCAATTCCTTCCGGTCAGGCCGGTGTCATTTGTATTTCTGTCGAATCCGGTGAGGGGAATAAATTGAATATCGCGATTGCAGACAATGGAACAGGAATTTTGGAAGAACAGCGAGGACGAATTTTTGCGCCAAATTTTACAACGAAATCTACAGGAACGGGTTTGGGCTTGGCAATGGTAAAAGCCATGACAGAGCAAAACAATGGAAGGGTTTGGTTTGAGTCTGAACCGGGAAGGGGTAGCACGTTCTTTCTCGAGTTTGCTGGAATTAATGCAGAGGACTACAGGGTTTCCGAAAGCGGGTAAAGAAGTGGCCGCGAAGGACTAGCGTCATTTTCGAATGGAGCCACCTGCAGTTCTAGCAACCATAAGCCATCTGTAATCGTGTCCGGCACAAAAATGAGCTCGGTAATAGTTCGGTCGTAACGAGGGCTCTGAGGGTATTTCCAAAATAAGCGATGGGCAGTAAGCAAGCCTTGATCGGCTTCGCGGTCGACGCTTGGCAGGTCGAGCAGCAGGTGGCTGATATTGGACTGAGCTATATGTTCCATTGCCTCCGGATGTATGTACGGTGGATTGGTATTAGACCAATTTCTGTTTCTTTTATCTGGGCCATTGGGAAGAGTCCGAATAATAAGTGCCTCTACTCCGGGGACGGCAAGTGCTTTTTCCAGGGAATGAGATTTTATGCAAAGATCCCCCGACATCATCCAGCGGTCGTCTTTGAAAAGAGGTTCGGGTTCAACCGAAACGAGAATTGCGGGAAAGAAGAAACGCTGGATCGCCTGGTTAACAGAGTGGACTTCCGGACTGATGTGACCCAAACATTCCGTATGTGTGCCATGGCCATGCGGATTGAAGTAGATGTTTCGGAAATTAACGGATCCGCCCTCGGCAACACTACCGGTAAATAGCGTGCTTCTTACGGGCTCTATGTTCACGGGGTCCACGTACCAGGCAGAGGCATGGTTTGGTCCATGTTGCAGCGCTATGCTGATATCGCATGGGGAGGAAAGGTTGGTAGCATATTGCTGATTTCCAAGTTGAATAGTTGCTTTCATTGTCTTTTAGGCTTCCATTAGGGACGAAGCCATGAAATCGCTCCACAGCCAGCCGCTTTCCGTCGCGGCATATCCCGTTAACGAAGGTACTATCCAGTTTTTATTTTCGAATTCGCGCAATAGAGAAAGCCTGGGAGCACCCCAAAGTATGCCCGTTTTAGAGGAGATGTAGCTAGGATTAATGCCTCGGCTACTGCGTAGTCCGGTTAAGATGTATTCGTTGAAAATATCGGCCTGTGCGAGCAATTCTTCTTCAGCAAAGGAAGATCCGGCCTCGATTGCCGTCATATATCGAATATTGTGAGAGATATTCCACCAACGGCGGTTTCCAATATAGGAATGTGCAGAAGGGCCGACACCGACATAAGGTATATTATGCCAGTAGGAAGCATTATGTACTGCCTGATAGCCGGGCCGAGCGAAATTAGAGACTTCATAGTGTTCATAGCCTTGTTGACGCAATAGAGAACAAAGCGCAAAGTAGTCTTGTTCGGATTGCGTGTCGGAGATTTCAGGGCTTAAACCCTTTTTTATTCTGTGGCTAAGAACGGTGCCATTCTCAACAGTAAGGCTATATGCTGAAAGATGGGTTGGTTGAAGGCTTAATGCCTTAAGAATATTTTGTTCCCAGTGTTTTTCGTCAAGGGAAGGGATTCCGTAAATAAGGTCGAGTGAGATATTGCTAAAGCCGGCATCCTGGGCGTTTTTTACGGATTCCAGGGCTTGCTGAGAGGTATGGCAACGATTCATCCACTGGAGGTCTTCGTCCCGAAAGCTCTGAATACCCAAGCTGAGCCTGTTTATCGGGGAAGCGGCCAGTGTTACGAGCTGCTCCGGGTTGAGGTCTTCGGGATTAGCTTCAAGGGTTATTTCTGCATTCGGTTGAACCCGAAATGTTTTCCATATAGTTTCGAAGAGTCTTTCTAATTGATATCCATCGAGAACGGAAGGAGTTCCTCCTCCGAAGTAAATACTTCGAAGCGAGCGTGAAGGCAGGATTCCGGTTCCGGGTATTCGCGAAATTTCGAGACAAATCGCATTTACCATACGTTCGATGGACTTCAGCGAAGTGGAAAAATGGAAGTCGCAATAAGTACATGCCCGCCGGCAAAAAGGGATGTGAATATACAGGCCAATCCCGGAGTCAGTCTGTGAATCCGAGTACCCGTAAATCGGTTTCATGGTTGCTGATATTTTCCAAAAGAGATTTTACGTGGGCTGACAATTCCTTTAGGCGCTCTGTTTCTGCTGATGGCTCAATTGCAGCCTGATTTTCCTGGGATAGCTCGTTAAGGCGGTCATTGATTTTATTGAGTTCCTGTACGGCTGAATATCTAATCCACCAAGTGGGAGAATTACTTGCATGGGTATAAATTGCTTCTACCCCGGGAGCAATTGTTTCGCATTGTTGGATGATTAGATAGTCGCCGTATAAACGTATAAACGAAAATAAGGACGGCCCGCGCAGGGTAGTTAGTTTGTTTAGGAAGTACTCGTTATACCTGGCATCTTGCTGCAGACGGTAGATATTGGCAATTGCTGTGACGATTGCTTCGTTGTTTTCGGCCTCGAAGGTTTTTGCTACATCGAGGGCCTGAGCATTGTTTGAAGAGTATAAAGCGGCAAGGGCAGCAGCTATTACGCTGTATGAACGATCGTTTAGCAACTGCTGGTACCTGAGGGCGTAGTTGGAATCGGGAAAATGTTGCGAAAGGACTCTCACTGCCTCGGCCTTTACGAGGCTTTCTGTTTCGGTGTCGAGAATACGGATGAGCAAAAGTTCTATTTCCGGGTATAACGCGACAATAGGGTCTATGGAAGCCAGACTGATGTATCGAATTGTTGGGTGAGAATCCTGGATTGCATTGATAAGGACGCGATGCATGGCGACGTTATCTGTGGCCATTGAGGCATACTCAACAGCCTCAAGCCGGCCAATGAAGGAAGAAGCATCGGAATATAATGCTGCCACCATAGAAGAATCTGGAAATGGATTAATAAATTCACAAAGCAGGATTCTTTGAGGATCGAAATTTACTAGGGAAGGCTCGTCTTCGCAGGGAATGACAAAGGTCTGTTCGAAATTTTCCATAACGAAATCGTGCCTTTTACGTGCCTCACCGGATGTTACTTCAACGCTAAAAGGGAGGCGAAACAAGGGTTCATCCGAAAGATTCTGTTCCTGCCTTAGGCTTAAAACAAGTTGTTTTTGATCTTCGGAATACTGCCAGGAGATATCCAATACGGGATGGCCATTATCGAGGAACCACTGATTGAAAAACCAATTGAAGTCCTGGCCAGTTATTTTCTCTACGGCCAACCGCAACTGATGAATTTCTACATCCTGATAAGCATTTTCTCTAAGGTAAAGGTTCAGCGCGGCAAAGAAGGCGTCATCGCCGATTATATTACGAAGCATGTGGAGAACGGCGCCGCCTTTATTGTAAGAATGCCCATCGAACATTTCTTCGGCATTTGTATAATTGAATCGGATAAGGTTTTCCCTTTTGTAATAGGCTTCTTCGAAGTAGCCGGATCGGTCTTCGTAAAGGTGTTCGTCGGCTTTTTCACGGCCGTATTTGTATTCAATCCAAAGGTATTCTCCGTAGGTAGCGAAAGACTCGTTAAGCGGAAGGTTAGACCAACTCTCGCATGTTACCAAATCGCCGAACCAATGATGAAATAACTCATGAGCGATAATAGATTCATAGTCGCCGTCGAGAAGGTCGCGGTCGGTAAGGTTTAGAAATTCGCCGTGGATGGTTGCGGAGGTGTTTTCCATGGCTCCTGAAACATAATCACGCACGATGGCCTGGCTGTATTTCGGCCA
>Ga0315906_10002002_pt1 | contig 29381 bp, 26 predicted proteins | sample LakEriMetagenome_4_FD_203526 | JGI IMG/M metagenome (GOLD analysis project Ga0315906, IMG submission 203526) | Freshwater fungal communities from buoy surface, Lake Erie, Ohio, United States - Buoy 2 MA122 | ecosystem: Environmental > Aquatic > Freshwater > Lake > Lake biofilm | place: USA...
GGCTTTGATGGAGCCTATCTGGATCTCGCTGCAGGTCCCGCACCCTGATCCCCGAAAAACAGCGCCCTGGTTCCATAAGAACCAGGGCGCCGTCGTCTTGACTGTCCGGGACCGCGAGGGACGCCGGCCCGGACAGTCTGCCTACAGGTGACATGCGCGTCTCGCGGGAGGAGGAGTCCCGCAAATTAGACGCTGCCAGCTTTCAGCTCAGGACAGTGCTTTCGTTGCGTGATCGAGTTCGCGCATCGCTTCAGTCTCATTACCGGCCTTCTGAGCTTTCTCAGCCGACTGATAATGTTTCAGGGCGTTGGACTTCTTGTCGCCTTCCGGCGCTTTGTCCCAAGCCGATTTCACGGTCTGCATCTTGCCGGTCAGGCCGCCCTTATCTTGGGTCTTGTCCGGCGTACCGGTTGGCAAGACCGGCGGGGTATGCTGCGTGCCCATCTTGGTTTCATTCGGTTTGTTGTCTTGCGACATCGTCATTCTCCTTGTCATGTGCCCGGACACCGGAGGGCGCCCCTGGCACAGATCGGTTGGCAATGGATCGTCAACCTGAAAACACCTTGGGCGGACCGCTTCAGTGATGCCCTGATGCAGGTTGGTTTGAGATGAAATGGTAATCTTGGAGCCGCGCAGAACGGCGAACCGCTCGCCTCGATGGGCGCATAGGTTTTGTCCGTGATCGGCCGGTCAAGTGCGGCTGGTCTGGAGCGGGTACACGGGATCGAACCGAGATAGCTAGCTTGGAAGGCTAGTGCATTACCATTATGCTATACCCGCCCGTCAGGGCCGTTGCCGCGCGGGCGGCGCTGGCGGGGTGGTGGAGGGAGCTGGATTCGAACCAGCGTACGCTAGGCGACCAGATTTACAGTCTGGCGGATTTAACCACTCTCCCATCCCTCCACGGGACCCGCGCCAACGCCGTTTGACGCCGCCGCGCCGACGCTTCAGAAGGGCTTTTGCAAACCCCAGATCCACGCCGGAAGCGGCCTTATAAGGATGAACCTCATGGCGCGCAACCATGCAAAACGGCCCGGAAACAGGCCGCCGGGCCCTCCTGGTGCTCGCCCGGCCCCGCCCCGTCCGCCCCGGCCGGAGCGCGAAAAGGAAGGCGGCCCGGTCTGGCTCTGGGGCACGCATGCCGTTCAGGCGGCCCTGGCGAACCCCGACCGGCAGTTCCTGCAATTCCTCGCCACCGAGAACGCCGCCGAGCGCCTGCCCCAGGGCGGGCTGAAGCCCCAGATTATCACCGGCAAGGAGCTGGACCAGCGCCTGCCCCCGGGCGCCGTGCATCAGGGCATCGCCGTCAAGGCCGAGCCGCTCGAGCCCGCAGCCCTCGAAGACTTGATCGCCGAGGGTGCCACCCGCATTGCCGTGCTGGACCAGGTGTCCGACCCGCATAACCTGGGGGCCATCTTCCGCTCCGCCGCCGCCTTCGGCTTCACCGGCCTCGTCCTGCAGACGCGCAATGCCCCGCCGATCACCGGCGTGGTCGCCAAGAGCGCCGCCGGCGCCATCGAGACGGTGACCGAGGTGCGCGCCGTCAACATTGCCCGGGCGCTGGAACAGCTGGCCGAAGCGGGCTTCCACACGGTGGGCCTCGCCGGCGAAAGCTCAAGGCCGCTGGACCTTGCCGTAAAGGGCGCGGCGAAGATCGCCGTTGTGCTGGGCGCGGAGGGCCCCGGCCTGAGGCCCGCTGTCGCCAATGCCTGCGCCGAACTCGCCCGCATCCCGATTTCGGGCGACATGGAGAGCCTCAACGTCTCGAATGCTGCCGCAATTGCTTTCTATGAGGCGAGCCGGGGCGGTTTCCAGACCGCCTGATCGTCTGTAAGCTTCCGCCCAAGACCGGCCCAAGACTGGGGAGACCACGCCATGCTTCGCATCCTGTCCATCCTGCTTGCGATCGGAGGCCTTGTCGTGGCCGGCATCGGCGGCGCGGCGCTGCTGGAGCAGTACGCGCCGAAATCGGTCGAGGTCGAAACCGGCATCGCCGCTGAAGCGCCGGCGTCCGAACCGGTCGCCACCGAGATGGCCGCCGCAGAGCCTGAAACCATGGAGGCAGCACCTGCCCCGGAAACGACCGCACGCTCCGCCGCGCCGGAGGCGATGGCGAACACCGAAAGCGCAGAGGCTGGACCGGCTCTTTCTGATGAAGAAATGGAACTGAACTTCCAGATGCAGATGGAAGTGCCCGAGATGACGGCTGACGCCGCGCCGCCGGAACAGCGGATGGCAGTGATGTCAGCGCCCGCAGAACCCGCGCCGCTATCCTTCGAGGAGCGGCTGAAGACCGTCCCTGTGGCGCATGAGACGCCCGCCTCTGCCGAATACAAGCGCGCCTTCGACGTGACCTTCGCGATTGATGCGACCGGCGACACGACGGCCGCAGACGCGCTGCCGGGGCGCGGCATCATCGAAGAAGGCGAAGCGAAAGTGTCCGACAAGGTTGAGGTGCGCCTGTCGGGCGCGAACTTCAACATCGTGGCCGCCTCGCCGGCGGTGCAATCGCTTTCTCCGCTCACGGAGAATACCTGGCGCTGGTCAGTCACTGCGCTCAGCGCCGGCGACCATGACCTGACCTTCGAGGTGTTCGCGATGGACTCCGATACGGCGACACCGCTGCGTACCTTCCGCGATACGGTCACCGTCAAGGTCTCCGGTCTCAACCGCGCGATTGCCTTTGCGGACCAGGCAAATCCCCTCTTCGTGCTGCTCGGCGGCCTTGGCTCTGCCCTCGCCGGCATCTTCGGCGCGATCCGCTTCTTCGGTAAGAAGTAGTCCGGCTCCGGATCAATAGCTTTTCGGCAGGCCCAGGACGCGCTCGGCGATGAAGTTCAGGATCATCTCGCGGCTGACCGGGGCGATGCGGGCGAGCATGGCTTCGCGCATCATCCGCTCGACATGATACTCGCGGGCGTAGCCCATGCCGCCATGTGTCAGCACGGCGGTCTCGCAGGCGGTGAAGCCGGCCTCGGTGCCGAGATATTTCGCGGCGTTGGCTTCGGCCCCGCAATCCTGCCCGGCATCGAACAGCGCGGCAGCCTTGTAGGCGAGGAGTTCAGCGGCCGAAAGCTCCGCCCACGAACGGGCGAGCGGGTGCTGGATGCCCTGGTTCTGGCCGATGGGCCGACCGAATACGACGCGCTCATTGGCATAGCGCGCAGCACGCTCCAGCGCGGCAAAGCCGAGGCCGACGCTTTCAACCGCGAACAGCACGCGCTCGGGGTTGAGGCCCTGCAGCAGGTATTTGAAGCCCTCGCCCTCATTGCCGATCAGGTGTTCCTTCGGCACTTCCAGCCCGTCGATGAAGAGCGCGTTGCACTCCACCGCTTTGCGGCCCATTTTCGGGATCGGCTTGGCTTCGATCTTGTTGCGATTGAGATCGGTATAAAACAGCGACAGGCCGAGGTGCGGCTTGGAGCACTGGTCCTTCGGCGTGGTGCGCGCGATGATCAGGATCTTGTCCGCACGCTGAGCACCCGTCGTCCAGATCTTGCGGCCGTTGATGACATAGCCAGTGTTGGTCCGCTCGGCTTTGGTCTCGAGGCTGGACGTGTCGAGGCCAGAGTTCGGCTCGGTCACGGCGAAGCACATCTTCTCCTCGCCGGAGATGATCTTCGGCAGGTTCTCGCGCTTCAGTTCGGGGTTGCCGAATTTCTCGAGCGGCTTCGGTCCGAAGATGTTGAGGTGGATCGCCGAGGCGCCGGAATAGCCCGCGCCGGTTCGCGTCACGGTCTGCATCATCAGCGCGGCCTCGGTGAGGCCGAGGCCCGCGCCGCCATACTCTTCCGGGAAGGCGATGCCGAGCCATCCGCCCTTGGCCATCGCGTTGCAGAATTCCTCCGGCCAGTCGCCGGTCTCGTCCGTCTTCGCCCAATAGGCGTCGTCGAACGGCTCCAGCGTCTTGGCCACCGCGTCGCGGATGGCGGCCTGGTCTTCGGTCATCGGCTGGATAACGTGCATGCGGTGTCTCCCTGTGGCGCGAGACTTAAGGCGGGCCTTAGCCCCCGTCCAGCGTCAGGCCGTCGCGGTAAAGACGCGGCGGGTGGAGAAGGCAGCGGCGAGTTCATCGGCGCCCTCGCCGAGGATCTGGTCGGCTAGTATTTTTGCGGTAACCGGCGCCAGGAGGATGCCGTTACGGTAATGCCCGGCGGCGACGAGCAGGCCGGGCGTGACTGTCTCCCCAAGGAAAGGCGCCTGATCCGGCGTGCCCGGGCGGACCCCTGCCCAGCTCTCGACCGTCTCGGCATCGGCCAGCCCCGGGCAAAGGCGCGCAGCCTCGGCCTTGAGGCCCGCGATCACCTCGGGCTCCGGTGCGTCCAAGACCCGCCCCGGCTCAGTCGTCGCGCCGATCACCACCTGCCCGCCGCGCGGGACGAGATAGACATGACCCGAGCGCACCACGCGCTGCGGCGCGCCCGGCCCTACCCGCACGGCCAGCATCTGGCCGGCATGGCAGTCGATCTCGTCGAGGGTCACGTCCCAGTTCACGAGGCTGTAGAGCTGCCCGTTCTCCTCCACCTTGATCACTGCCGTCTCCCAACCGGCCGCCGCGACGATCACATCGTGGCCCGCGAGGACGAGACGGCCGCCTTCGGATTTCAGCGGCGCGGGGCCTGTCTCGAACCGGACTTTGCGGGAGGACTGCAGCACGCCGAGCAGCGCGGTGACCAGCGTCCGGTTGTGCACGCGCATGTCGGTGGGGAGCTCGAGACCGCCGAGAATGGAGAGGCTCAGCGCCGGCTCAAGCGCACGCAGCGCATCAGCGTGCAACACCGTGTGCGCAACCTTGCGGGCCTCAAGCACGCGCCGGATGCGATCAAGACGCGCCGTTTCGTCACTGCCCAGCGCCACCGCGAGCGAAGCCGAGGTGTCAAACCCGACCGGTCCGCCCGATCGCGCAACCAGCTCTTCGGCGAAGGCGGGCCAGAGCGCGGCGCTTTCCATACAGAGGTCAAACAGGCGCGGATGCACCCCCGGTTCCGCCGCCGCTTCGAAGGCCGGGGCCAGCATGCCGGCAGCGGCCCAGCTGGCGCCCCGGCCGGGCGCGCGCACATCAAAGATCGTGACGGAAACGTTCCGGCGCACGGCCAGCTCATAGGCGACCGACAGGCCGATGATGCCGGCGCCAAGGATGCCGACCCGGGGGGAGGATTTGAAAAGTGCCATCGGAAATACGCCTCGAGCCGGGTTTAGGAGCCCGGACGGCGAACTTCAACGGCAGTAAAAACGGTTAACGGAAGGCGTTCCAGAAATTGTGGAAGGCTTCGGCAAGGTCGTGCTGCTGGAAAATGATCTGCTTCAGCCGTTCGCCGCCAGGGCCGAACACGGTGCGCACCATCAGGTCGAGGTCGAATCCGCCAGCCTGTGCGCTGGATTCCTGCAGGGACACGAAGGAATCGATCGCCGCAGACAGGCGCATGTCTTCGTCTTCGTTCATCAGCTCAACATCGAGGACAATGTCGGTCATCGCTGTTTCCCCTTTTCCCTTGCGCAGAGTTAGCCCAGATCCCGACTTGGACGAAACCATTTCGCACCTGCAACATAGTCTTGCTGGCACGGCTCGCCCATTGGGAGAACCCGCAAATGCAAGAACCGGGCTAGTTCCCGGAACAAGTGTGGCGAAAACGTCGCTACACCTGCTTATTGCGATTCATTCTCATGTGTGGTTGGGATCAGGCTGAAACTCCAGGGAAAGCCCAAATGTCCAGACTCCTGTTCGCCTCCGCTTCACTTGCCCTGCTGGCCGCCTGCGGCCAGCCTGCCGCGCAAGACCCGGCGGCCGCGCCGGTGCAAGCCGCCGTGACCGAAACACCCGCCGCCGGCGAGGCGCTGAATATCTATTCCGCGCGCCACTATGATTCGGACAAGGTTCTCTTCGCGAAGTTCGAGGAAGAGACCGGCATCAAGGTAAACGTGCGCGAGGCCGGCGCGCCGGAACTGCTGGAGACCATGAAAGCGGAAGGCGCCAACAGCCCGGCGGATGTGATCATCGTGTCGGATGCCGGCGCGCTCTACCGCTTCCAGCGCGAAGGCTTTACGCAAGGCGTGCGCTCTGACGCACTCGAGGCCGCCATTCCGGCCCAGCTGCGCGAGAAGGATGGCCACTGGTTCGGCCTCGCAAAACGCGTTCGCGTGATCGTGTATGATCCGCAACTTCTGCCTACAGAAGAAGTCGACACTTATGCCGACCTCGCTGAGGACCGCCTGAAGGGCGAGATCTGCGTGCGCTCCAGCACCAACATCTACAACCTCTCCCTGCTCAGCGAATTCATCGGCCGCAATGGCAGCGAAGCGGCCGAGGCCTGGGCCAAAGGCGTTGCCGGCAACTTCGCCCGCCCGCCGGAAGGCGGCGACACGGCGCAGATCGAAGCGGTTGCCGCTGGTCAGTGCGCCGCCGCGATCGTCAACCATTACTACTGGGTGCGCCTCGCCACCGGCACGACCGAAGAACGCCTGACGGCAGCCAAAACGTCCGTCTCCTTCCCCGATCAGGACGGGACGGGCACGCATGTCAACATCACCGGCGCCGCGGTTGCCGCGAATTCCAAATCCCCCGAAGCAGCCGTGAAGTTCATCGAATTCCTCGCCTCGCGCGAAGGACAGACCCTGCTGACCTCGGAGACGAAGGAATTCCCGATCGTCGAAGGCGTGGCCTATCCGGAAGGCCTGGACATGCTGCCGGGCTTCAAGACCAGCGATTATCCGCTCACGGAGCTTGGCGCCAATCAGGCGGAAGCCCAGGCGATCTTTGACAGGGCCGGATGGAACTGAGGGCGCCTGCCTTTCCGGTTTCGGCCTTTCGCCAACTACCTGTCCTTGCGGCCGGTCTGATCATCGCCTTGCCGGTTGTGATCGTCCTCGCAACCGGACTGGCAGAGGGCGGCGGCGCAGCCTGGACGCATATCCGCGACACGCTACTGCTGCGCTACTTCGCAGGTACTGTCAGCGTGCTGACGCTGACGGCGATCCTCTGCCTGCTGATGGCTGTGCCGGCGGCCTGGCTCGTGACGATGTTCCGGTTTCCGGGACGCGGCGTGTTCGAGTGGCTGCTGGTGTTGCCGCTCGCTGCGCCGGGCTACGTGCTGGCCTATGCCTGGAGCGACCTGGCCGGTGTAGGCGGGCCGATGCAGTCAGCCCTGCGCGATGCGACCGGATGGAGCGCACGCGATTACTGGTTCCCGGACATCAGTTCCCTGCCCGGCCTCGCTTTTGTGCTGGCCTGCACGCTTTATCCCTATGTCTACCTTACGGCCCGGGCCGCTTTCATCTCGCAATCGGTCTGCACGCTTGAAGCGGCGCGCAGCCTGGGCGCGAGTGCCGGGCGCACTTTCTGGTCTGTCGCCTTGCCCGCCGCGCGGCCCGCGATTGCCGCCGGCCTTGCGCTGGCCCTCATGGAGGCCGCTGCAGACTATGGCGCCGCCGAATTCCTCGGCGTGCCGACGCTGACTTATGGCATCGTGCGCGCATGGAAGAGCTTCGGTGAGCCGGCGGCCGCCGCGCGCCTCGCCTTCGTGCTGCTGGCGCTGATCCTGACTTTCGTGATTGTCGAGCGGCAGGCGCGCGGACGCGCGGGCATCCAGCAAAGCTCTATCCGCTGGCGGCAGATTTCGCGGGTTGACCTGAAAGGCGCCTCGGCCACAGGCGCCTTCGCCCTTTGCGCGGGCATCTTCACGCTCGCCTTTGCCCTGCCGGTGGGCCGTCTCATCTGGCGAAGCCTGGAGGCGGGCACGCGCAGCGCGCCGGTGATGGACGCGCTCGGCAACTCCCTGCTGCTCGCCGCCGCCGGCGCCTCGATTGCCTTCATCCTTGCCCTGATCATTGCGCTCTCGATCCGCGCGAAGGGACCGCTGGCAACCTTCGCCCGTATTGCGGCCTCTTCCGGTTATGCCATCCCTGGCGCCGTGCTGGCACTCGGCGCCCTCGCCGTAATCAGCGTGCTGCCCGTGAACCTGTCCGGCGGCGTTGCCCTGGCGGCGCTTGCCTGGGTTTATGCTGTACGCTTCACCGCTGCGGGCACCGAACCGATGGCCGCGGCGCTCGCCCGTGCGCCGGCCTCGATCGGCCATGCCGCGCAGAGCCTCGGCGCCTCACCCTTCCGCCGCACCATGGCGGTCGACCTGCCGGTGGCGATGTCCGGCGCGGCGGCGGCGGCGCTTGTCCTCTTCGTCGAAGCGCTGAAGGAGCTGCCCGCAACGCTGATGCTGCGGCCGTTCAACTGGGACACGCTGTCGGTGCGCGCGCATGCCTATGCCAGCGATGAGCGGCTCGCAGCGGCCGCATTGCCGGCCTTGCTGATCACCTGCGCGGGCCTGCTGCCCGTGATCCTGCTGACATGGCAGATGTCGCGCGCACGTCCGGGGACACAGACCGATGCATAGCCCGCTGGTTCTGGAAGGCGTGACGCGCCGCTATGATGGCAAGGCCGTCGTCGAGGATGTGAGCCTGTCGCTCGCACCCGGCGAGATCACTGCACTGCTCGGTGGATCGGGCGCGGGCAAATCCACCCTGCTGCGCCTGATCGCCGGCCTTGAGCCGATCGATGCCGGGCGCATCCGGACGGGCGCCGAGACTTTGTCCGAACCCGGACGAACGGTGCCGCCGGAAAAGCGCAGCATCGGCCTGATCTTCCAGGACTTCGCTCTCTTCCCGCACCTGACGGCGGCCCGCAATGTGGCCTTCGGCCTGAAAGGCCTGAGGCCTGAGGAAATCGAGCAGCGGGTCGGCTACTGGATGGACCTGCTTGGCCTCAAATCCCGCGCGAACGCCTATCCGCACGAGCTGTCCGGCGGCGAGCAGCAGCGCGTGGCCATCGCCCGGGCGCTGGCCCCCGGTCCTGCCGCCATCCTGATGGATGAGCCTTTCTCAGGCCTCGACCCCGCCCTGAGCGGCAGCGTGCGCGACGCCGCAATTGCCGCCATCCGCGCGGCGGGCATTCCCGCCCTGATGGTGACCCATGATCCGGTCGAAGCGCTTGAGCATGCGGACCGGATCGCCATCCTGCGCCAGGGCCGCCTGCTTCAGAGCGGAACGCCGGACGAGGTCTACCGCCGCCCGCAAGGCCTTGCGGTGGCGCGCGCTCTGGGCGGGGTGAACCTGATCGAAGGCACCGCGCTGCCTGAAGCCTGGAAACCGGCAGACGGCGCTGTGCGCGGCGTGCGCCCGGAAGGCGTGATTCCGGATGCAGCAGCGCCGGTGCGGATGACGGTGGTCAGCCGCCGGCTCGCCGGGCCGCTGGTGCGCCTGGAACTTGCCGGTTCGGGCCTGTCGCTGCAGGCGCTCGTGCCGCATGGCAACACGCTGCAACCGGGCGAGGAAACCGGCGTGCGCCTTGATCCGGCATTGACGTTCACATTCGCGTCAGCCCAAACCTGACAATTCAGTAAGGGGTGCCCATGCGCCTCGCTATTGGCGGATTCGCGGCGTAAACTTGCGCCTTGAAAGACTGGAGTTGTGCCGAATGGCTGCAAAACTGATGCGCACCGCCGCTGCGATCCTCGCCTCGGCCATGCTGGCGCTCGGCGCCTCGGCGCAGGGGCTGATCCGGGATGCAGAGATCGAGGAAACGCTGCGGGAATGGACCGACCCGATTCTGGAAGTCGCCGGTCTGGTTCCCGAAGACGTGCAGATTTTCATCATCAATGATCCGTCGCTGAACGCGTTTGTCGCGAATGGCCAGCGCATTCACATGCATACCGGCCTGCTGATCGAGGCGGAGAATTCCGGCCAGATCAAAGGCGTGCTGGGCCATGAAACCTGCCACATCGCCTGCGGCCATACAGTGGCGCGCCTGCGGGCTGCCTCGGTTGCGATGCGCCCCGCGCTGGTGTCGATCGGCCTTGGCATTCTCGCGATTGCTGCCGGTGAGCCGGGCGCGGGCGCCGCCCTGATCGGCAGCTCCAGCCAGTTTGCGGCGCTGAACTTCTATGTGCACACACGCGCCGAAGAGTCCGCTGCTGATGCGGCGGCGGTGAAGTATCTCTCGGCGCTCGGCCAGTCGCCGGCCGGGATTGTCGAGTTCTTCGAGAATTTCCGCTATCAGGAAGTGCTGTCGGAAGCGAAACGCTATCCCTATTTTCGCTCGCACCCGCTCGCCTCGGACCGTATCCGCACTGCGCGCACACTCGCTGAAGCTACAGGCCTGATGGATGTTCCGCCTACGGAACGTGAGCAGATGCAATATGACATGATGCGGGCGAAGCTTATCGGCTTTCTCGACACACCGCTGAAGGTGCGCCGCTTCTACCCCGAAACGGACAAGTCCGCGCCCGCCCGGTATGCGCGGGCGATATCGGCCTTCCGGAACTCCGACATCCAGCTCGCGCTGGCGGAAGTGGACTCCCTGCTCGCCGAAGACGAACAGAACCCCTACTTCCATGAACTGAAAGGCCAGATCCTGTTCGAGAGCGGACAGACGGCTGAGTCGGTCGGCCCGCATGCCCGCTCGCTCGAGATCATGCCGGGCCAGCCCTTGTTCCTGATCAACTATGCCCGCTCGCTGAATGCGCGCGACCTGCCGGGCGATACGCAGCTGGCCGAGACGGCGCTGCGCGATGCTCTGGTGGCCGAGCCGGACAATGCCTTTGCCTGGGCGCAGCTGGCGATCACGCTGGAACACCAGGACCGCCGCGCCGAGGCCCAGCTGGCCACCGCCGAGTCCGCGTACTGGGTTGGCGATATCGTGCGCGCCAACGGTTTCGCCCGCCGCGCCGTCCAGTCGCTCGAGAAGGGAACCATCACCCATCGCCGGGCCGATGACATCCTTTTGATCACCGATCCCAGCAATCCTGACAACAAGCCCTATTACGATCGCTACAAGCGCCCGAGCCGGATTACGCTGGACGCTGGCACGCGGACAACGACCGGGCTGGACTTTTCGGCGCAGGATCCACGGTAACGCCTGTGTGAGCCCGGGTAGACTGGGGCAACGGCTTGCCTATAGTCCGCGCGAGTTTCATCAACAGGATCGACGCCCTCATGACGCCCCTCCTCCGCAAGCCGCTTTTCCTCGTGGCCGCCACTGCCCTCGCCCTCCTGCCTGCCTGCGCCCAGCCGGGCGGCACGGCCAGCAAGGCCGAGATCGAAAAGATCGTGCGGGATTACATCATCGAGAATCCCGAGATCATCGAAGAGGCGCTGATCGCCCTGTCCCAGAAAGAACAGGCCGCGGCTGCAGCCGCCGCGCAGGCCGCCATCGGCGCCAACAAGGACAAGCTCTATTCCCTCGCCAGCGATTATTCGATCGGCCCGGCCGATGCGAAGATCACCGTGGTCGAGTTCTTTGATTACCGCTGCGGCTATTGCAAACGCTCGGTCGACTGGGTGCGCGCGCTGCCGGAAGAGTATGACGGCGAAGTGCGCGTCGTGTTCAAGGAACTGCCGATCTTCGGCGGCATCAGCGAGACGGCCGCGCTTGCCGCCCTCGCCGCCGGCAAGCAGGGCAAGTATTGGGAAATGCATGTCGCGCTGATGGGCCTCAAGTCGAATGACGACCTGACTGAAAAGGCGATAGACGAACTGGCCGCTGCCTCAGGCATCAATGTTGCCAAGATGCGGGCGGACATGAAGTCCATGGCCGTGCAGCAGCAACTGGCCGACATGAAAGCCCTCGGCGCGGCCCTCGGCGTCGACGGCACGCCCGGCTTCTTCATCGGCGACCAGAACATCCAGGGCGCCAACATCCCCGCCATCGAAGCCGCGATCGAGGCGGCGTTGGAGGGTTAGGGAGGCGGAGGACCAGCGCCCTCCCGGCCTCGAAGCTTTATTGGGCAGTTTACGGCCTATTCGCGACGCTCACATGGTCGTCTGCCCTGCCATCGCCGATGCTTACCCAGGCAGGGATGCGACCTTGGCAGCCGTAAGAGGCTGCAGTTTACCGATCCTTGCGACCTGCCGTTTATCGGGACAGATTCTGCACCGACTGGGATCCGGATCAGAAGTGAAAGCCAAATCCGAATAGGACCGGCTGTAAGCCAAAGAGCCCAAGCCCGCCGAGACCGAGCCCCGCAAAGATGAGGATGGCAGGAACCCAGACAGCACGCTTAATGATCGTCCCGCCCCACCCGGTCCTGTGCATCAGCGGCATAAGCATGAAGGCAATCGACAATCCGAGGAAACTGATCTGGAAGGTCGCAATCGCGGTGACACCAAACGCGATGCCCATTCCGAGTTCAAACAACCGCACAGCGGTATGATCAGGATGTGTTTCGGACCAAAAGCGCTTTAGCCGCATGAATTTTCCCGCATCGGCGGGCGATCTCGACGCCCCGTTGCCTACGGCATCGGCTGTCACGAGGAAGCGTGCTTTTCGCGTTGCGGCAAACCCGACCACACAGATAAAGGTTAGCGGACTTAGCGCGGAATAGATCGCGACACTGTGAGTCAAGAAGCGGACCAGTGTCTGCGGTCTTCGCCACAGCTCGACTATAAAGCACAGAATGGGTGCCAGGACTGTCAGCATGGTGATTGCGTAGAAATCGGGCCCGAAGATTACGTTCACCTCCGGCTTGAGAGACATAACCGGCAGGAGTAGCGCCTGACCTCCCAGCTCAAGCGTAAGCACGCGGAACTGCCCGATAATGAGGGGGAGCAGGAACTGCGCGTTAATCATGAACAGGAAGAAGAAGAAGGTCATCGGAAGGTTTAGCGTCGGAAAGAGAATGTCGAGCTTTTCTGCCGTGGTGATCCGCCGTGACTTCAGCAGCCTGCCTGTCCATTGAAGAAGGAACTCGCAGGTTCCTCTAGTCCATTTGACATGCCGAACCCGGAACGCGCGGACTGTCTCAGGAAACTCTTCTTCACAGACCACGTCTTCTGCGAAGTATCCATGGTAGCCGAGGTCACGAATGGCGATGGCGAAGGCGAGGTCTTCGCTGACAATCTCGGGAAAGCCGCCGGCAGCAACCCAGCACTCCCGGCGAATAAGGGCGCCGTGACCCAAAAACATGACGAAACCAAACCTGTTTCGCAGCGGCTGATACCACTTCCAGTGAATATCGATACCAATGCCGAGGTCCCTGGCGAGCTGAGTCGGAGGCGACTTGCGAGCGCGGTGATTGGCCTGCACGAAACCGCAGTCCGGATCGGATTCAAGGCGCGGCACAAGACGGTCAAGAAAATCAGGCGGCAGAATTTCGTCCGCGTCCACGATCGCAAACAGCGGTTCACGGACTATTTCCGCAAGCGCGTGGTTCAGGTTGCCTGCCTTCGCTGCCCGTCTGTCCGGACGCCGCACAACCGTTATTCGGTCTGGGGCAGAGGCGGCAAACGCATCGACACGAGCCTGAAAGCCAGGGTCTGAACTATCGTCGAGAATGTAGAGGTGAAAATTAGAGTAGGCCTGATCGACGCACGAGCGCGCACTGTTTTCAACGAAGTCATTGCAAGTCGTATAGAGGATCGCAACAGGTGTTCCGCTGCACGGCAGGGCCGTACCTGCCGATCGCAAGAAGCGCTCGCGGTCATAGGTTCGATAGATCGCCGCGAATGTCACGATGGCGATGTTGTAGATTCCGTAGAGCCAGGCGAGCTCCGCGAAAATGACGAAATAGGCGATAGAGGCTTTGGACCATGCTTCGGTTCCGAGTTCTGTCAGCGACCAGAGACGAGGATGAAACCAATACAGCGCTAAAGCCCAGACGCCGAAGACGCACAGGAAAAGTGCAGGAGACTTCTTGTCAGGCGAGGCAACAGAAAAGGTGCGCTGCGCGCCCGCCGCGCGCTCCAGCTCCGGCGTCAGCAACCCGCTGCCATCCATGTCGGATCTCCCTCTACCAGCGCGGTAAGCGCAAGGTCACGCCCACCATCACAGTAGAATACTCAGTAACTGGAGAGTCTTCCCACCGGGCCTGGATGTAGGCCGAATGACGTTTTGCGACCGGCATGGATGCCTGAACATGCGCCGTGGTCACACTTCCGTCCGAACCCGGAACATCTGATGAGATATTGCCGAACCCTGCGCCCACACCAACCGTCCAGCGGTCCGGCGATGTGTATTCAGTGAAAACAGCGCCCCGCACTTCCTTGTCTGCTGCCGCGCCGGTTTCAGACAAAAAGATTGTGCCGTCCATGCGGATGCGCTCAGACAGGCCCACATTTATTCCGGCATAGGCCAGCTTGTCCTCGAAACCATCGCTGTGCGGGCTAACCTGACCGCCGAGCTTGTAGGCGCGCCCATCCCCAAGAACAACGCCTTCAAGCTTATAGATGTCCTGGTCTGCCTCCAGAGGAAGATCCCTCTTTCCGAGCTCGGCCACTACCTGGACTTTATCGTCAAAATTGTGCTGTGCACTGACATACCAAGTCTCCGCATCCAGCCCGAGCCGGGCAAGTGCAGGATTGTCCAGGCTCAAAGAATTGTCGTAGCGCAATCCAAGGCGCGTGTCCGGGCTGATCCACGACGCGACTTCTGCAAGCCGCAGGCTTGTATCGCCGCCTTCAGCACTGTTGCCGACCCAGACTGACGCCTCGAGCACAGGCGGCAAGCTATACGCCGCAGCAAGGCCTGAAGAGGCTCCAGCTCGACCTGGTTCAAGTGAGAGTGCCTGATTGTAGGCCGCTTCAGCTCGGCGTGCCTGTCCAAGATTCAGGTGGGCCGTTCCTTTGCCTTCGAGGGCCTCGGCGTCGCCGCCGGCTTGCCTGGAAATCACGTCGAAGGCCTCAGCGGCCTGCGCAGAACGGCCACTCCAGAGAAGCGTATAGGCAATACCCTTTGCGACTCCGACATTGTCGGGTGCGATTGCTTGAGCTTTCTCAAACGTCGACTTGGCTGCCGTGAAGTCACCTGCCCAGGCATAGTCGTACCCGAGGCCCGTCAGCGCCTCTAGGTTCCCCGCATCTTGCCCCAAGACGGCGTTGAAATCTTCTCGCGCAAGAGCATGCTTGCCTGCCCAAGATCTCGCCGTCGCGCGGCCGATCAAGGCTCTCTGGTCTTGAGGATTAGAGGCGAGCACCAAATCGAATGCGGCCTCCGCGTCTGCCGCGTTTCCTTTTGCAAGTGCCTCGTTTGCCCGTTCCAATGCGGTGGCGTCCTGCGCGCAGGCTGCTTGTGTCCACAATGCGGAAATCGAAACCGCGCAAATCGCGCCTAAAAGTGCTTTTCTCAACATGCCCCACCACCCCGATACCTACTCGTCGGTATTCAACAACTTCCGGGATGCCAATCGCATTCTCCCATAAGGTGAAGTGAGGCCTCAGGCTGTTACATTTCTGTCGCGGTCGGCGGCTGCGCATCGCACAAGGTCTGTTGCACGTTGATGAAATCGGATTGAAAGCCGACCATGTGAAGTTCCGTCGAGCGAGCGACGAGCCCTCCAGAGACGCACGACCGTCTTCGGCGATTTCCTGCCGTTCTCCTTCACCCGACAACACACCAGATCCTTAGTCCTCGCCCGTCACGCCCCCTCGCAGCGCTTTCACTTCGCCGCGTTTCTTCTTCGCGGTGATCCGTCTGCGGACGCTTCCGGCGGTGGGTTTGGTCTTGATGCGTTTCTTGGGCGGCACCGAGGCCTTGAGGATCATTTCTGCGAGGCGGGCGCGGGCAGCCTGGCGGTTGAGCAACTGACTGCGATGCTCGCTCGCCTCGAGGATCAGCCGGCCGTCGGCGGTAATGCGGCTCGCATAGAGTTTCTGGAAGCGCTCCTTGATTCCTGCCGCGAGCGAGGAGGCGCCGACATGCCAGGTGAGCTGCACCGCCGTGGACACCTTGTTGACGTTCTGCCCACCGGGGCCGGAGGCGCGCACGAAGGCTTCGCTGAGTTCCCAGGCCGGTAACGTCAACGTGTTCGAGATCCTGAGGTCGCCAAACTCGCTCATCGGGGAATCCTGAAGGACCTGTTCAGCCAGAGTTCAGCCACCGGGCCGGACATTGGGCGCACGAAAACGGTGTTTGCGCGCAATGTCCAGTTTGCCCGTGTGCACGCGTTACAATTGATGCGGAAAGGCCCGTGAAACCATGTCGCTGATCAAGACTTTTACCCGTTTCATGGCGGCTGCCACAGCCGCCAGCTTCATTCTGGCCCCTGTGGCCCAGGCAGACCGGGACCGCGGACATGACCGCGACCGCGGCGGCTGGGAGCGCGGAGACGACGACCATCGCGGCTGGCGCGGCCGGGACCGCGACGATGACCATCGTGGCCGGCGCGGCGATTGGGACGATGACGACCGCCATTACTACCGCGACTATGATCGCCACGACCGGCATTACTACCGCGATCACCGCCGCGACCGGGTTGTGGTCTACAAGCCCTATTACCCGCGCAGCTCGGTGACGGTCACTTACGGCCACAGCTACGGCCCCTACTACTATTCGGGCTACCGCCCGCGCTACGATGTCGGCCACTATTACAGCTATGGCCCGCGCCGCACGGTCTACATCAACGACTATCACAATTACGGCCTGTACGAGCCGCCGCATGGCTATCACTGGGTGCGGGATGATGACCGCGGTGATGCCATCCTCGCCTCCGTGGCCACAGGCGCGATCATCGGCCTCGTGATCGGCGCCATCGCTTCGGACTGAGACACACAGCCTCTTTCGTACCCCTTTTGAGGCTACTCCGGCCCGGGCCGCCACATCGGCGCCCGGGCTGTTTTTTATGCAAACTGCCAGAATGAACGCCGGAACACCGCGATGTTAACTTCACATTGGCGCAAATCATGCTTACGTCGGAACTGCACCGGATGGTCCGGAGCAAAAGGCCGTGCGCTTTGCACGCGTGAAAGGAGGTGATCCATGTCGAGTGAGAAACCAGGTGAGGCCGTTGGGTCTGTGTCCTATGGTGTCTGGCTGGAGCAGCCTCTGACCGGTGCCTAGAGATTCGAAGGGCCGCTGCAACGCGGCCCGGACCTGACTGCCCCATGGGCTCACGGAAGCCGCTCCTTGATCGGGGCGGCTTCTTTGATTTTCGGCCCCTGCCACGGAGGGTTTCGCCCGGGCCATGTTTTCCGCTATGGCACCAACGCGAACGAAGGAGACATCGCATGAGCGTTCTGACGCACAAGGCTTCCGGCTGGACCATCGGCACCGGCAAGCCCCTCGCCATCATCGCCGGCCTGAACGTGCTGGAAGACGAGGCGCTGGCGCTGGAAGTGGGCAGCGAGCTGAAGCGCATCTGCGCGCGTCTCGGCCTGCCCTATGCGTTCAAGGCGAGCTTCGACAAGGCGAACCGGTCCTCGATCAAGTCCTATCGCGGCCCGGGCATGGCGGGCTTGAAGATCCTCGCCAGCGTCAAGGCAAAGCTCGGCGTGCCGGTGGTCACCGACCTGCACGAGAACGCGCAGGCAGACCCCGTCGCCGAAGTCGCCGACATCCTGCAACTGCCCGCCTTCCTCGTGCGCCAGACAGATCTCGTGATCGCGACCGCTCAGGCGGCCGCAAAACATGGCGCGCTGATCCAGGCCAAGAAGGCGCAGTTCATGGCGCCGTGGGACGCGAAGAACATCCTGTCCAAGATCGCGGAAGTGGCGCCGGATGTCGGCGTGATCCTCTGCGAGCGGGGCGTCAGCTTCGGCTACAACAACCTCATTGTCGACATGCTGGCGATCCCGGAGATGAAGAAGCTCGGCGCGCCGGTGACAATCGATGCGACCCACGCGGTGCAGCTGCCCGGCGCTGATCCGCGCACCGGCGGCGCCTCGACCGGCGGGCGCCGGGACGGCGTGTCGATCATTGCGAAATCTGCGGTGGCGGCGGGCGCCGACGGCGTGTTCCTCGAGTTCCACACCGACCCGGACAAGGCGCTGTGCGACGGGCCGAGCTGCCTGCCGCTGTCCGGCGCCGAGGCCCTGCTGACAACGCTCAAGACCTTGCACGAGGCGGTCAACTGAAAATCATCCTCCTCAACAAACCCTTCAACGTGCTTACTCAGTTCACGGATGAAGGCAGCGGCAAGCGCACGCTCAAGGAATTCGTGCCGGTGCCAAACGTGTATCCGGCCGGGCGGCTCGACTATGATTCCGAAGGCCTCGTGGTGCTGACCGATAGCGGCCCGTTACAGGCCCGCATCAGCGACCCGAAGCACTCCCTCGCGAAGACCTACTGGGCGCAGGTGGAAGGCATTCCGGATGAGGTGGCACTGAACGCGCTCGCCACCGGCGTCGAGCTCAAGGATGGCATAACGCGGCCTGCCAAGGTGCGCGCGCTGCCCGCGCCGGAAAACCTCTGGCCGCGTGATCCGCCGATCCGCTTCCGCAAGTCGGTGCCCGACAGCTGGATCGAGCTGACAATCACCGAAGGCCGCAATCGCCAGGTGCGCCGCATGACGGCTGCCGTGGGCCACCCCACTCTGCGCCTCATCCGCGTACAGATCGGCGAGTGGACGCTGGACGGCCTCGCCCCGGGCGAAATCCGCTTCGCCAAGGGCTGACGCGTCTTACCTGACCCAGGCCCCCGGCGCATTCGTCCGGTAGCCGAGCGCCGTGTAGGCCGCGTCGATCAGGCTCTGCCCGCGATCATTCAGCAGGAGGCCGTTGCCCATCTGGTTCATGGTGTAGCTGAAGGCGAGGCCGCACTCGGGATCGGCAAAGCCGATCGAGCCGCCGGCGCCGACATGGCCGAACGCCTTCTCCCCGATGATCGCGCTGGTGCCCGGGCCGAAGCCGCCCGCGCGGTTGTCCATCGACTTCATGAAGCCCGAGGCAAACCGGGTCGGGATCAGCAGCGTTGCATCGCGCTGCGTCGCGGTCGTCACCATGGTCATCTGCGCGAGACGGTCTGACGAGACGAGCTTGCCCGAATTCGTCGCAAGCTCCGTGTACCACGCCACCTGCCCGCGCGCGTTCGACAGGCCGCCGCCGCCGCCGATCTCTGCGGCCTGGCCCTTGCGGTCATTGAAGTCCCAACCGCCATTGTTCATGAAGCTCTTGTGCTGGATCGAGTCCGGCTCGGTCATCAGCTTGATCGCAAACTCCGACGGCTGATCACCCGGCTTCGGAATGTAGGGGCGGATCGGCGCGATGTGCACCTGCTCGCTCTCCGGCAGGCCGATCCAGAATTTCGCGCCGGTCTTCTCGGCCACTTCCTCGCGGAAGAAGGTGCCCAGCGACTTGCCGGAGACGCGGCGGACAAGCTCGCCGACGGTCCAGCCGAAATTGATCATGTGATAGCCGTTGCGCGTGCCGACTTCCCAGAAGGCCTCCTCATCGGCCATCCGGCTGGTCATGTAGGTCCAGTCGGCGAAACCGCCGGGCTTCACCGGATCGCGCAGGGTCGGCAGCGCGCTCTCATGGTTCAGCATCATCTGGACGGTGGTCTTCTCTTTTCCGCCGCGCGCGAACTCGGGCCAGTAGGCCTTCACCGGCGCTGCAGGATCCAGCTGGCCGCGGTCGATCAGGATATGTGCGCAGAGAGCCACCGCCGCCTTGGTGCAGGAGAAGACGATTGAGATGGTGTCTTCCCGCCAGGGATCTTTCGTCTCGGCGTTCGCAAGGCCGCCCCAGAGGTCCACCGCCGTCTCGCCGTTGACGGAGAGGCAGACGCTGGCGCCGACTTCCCCGCGCTCCGCAAGATTGCGCTCGAACGCCTCTTTGACCTTCGCGAATTTCGGATCGCACTTACCCTGAACGGCGCTCGCCATGCCAACTCCTCCCGGCGTTTCTTTGAGCCGACATTAGGACACGCACCTCAAACGCAAAAGGGCTGCCCCACGGACAGCCCTTTCGATTCTGTGATCGGACTTAGCCTTACGCCGCGGGCTCTTCGGCCTCGTCCTTGGTGGCTTTCTTCTTCTTCGCGGGTTCCGCGATGTACTTGAAGGTCAGCTCGTCTTTCTTCTCGTCCATGCCGATCTTCACGACGCCGCCCTTCATGAGCTTTCCGAACAGGAGCTCCTCGGCCATCGGCTTCTTGACGTATTCCTGGATCGTGCGGGCCAGCGGGCGGGCGCCCATGTCCGCATCGAAGCCGCGCTTCGCCAGCCAGTCGCGTGCAGGCTTCGACACTTCGATCGTAACGTTGCGGTCTTCCAGCTGGACTTCCAGCTGCAGGATGAACTTTTCGACGACACGGTCGATGATTTCCGGCGTCAGGCCGCCGAAGGTGATCGTCGCATCGAGACGGTTGCGGAATTCCGGCGTGAACAGGCGTTTCAGCGCCTCGTCGGATTCCTCGTCCTTCTTCCCGCGGCCAAAGCCGATGGAGTTCTTCGCTGCGTCCGACGCACCTGCGTTGGTGGTCATGATCAGGATCACGTTCCGGAAGTCGACCTTGCGGCCGTTGGCATCCGTCAGCGCGCCATTGTCCATCACCTGCAGGAGGATGTTGAACAGGTCCGGGTGGGCCTTCTCGATCTCGTCGAGCAGCAACACGCAGTGCGGATGCTGGTCCACACCGTCCGTGAGCAGACCACCTTCGTCATAGCCGACATAGCCCGGCGGCGCACCGATCAGACGGCTGACGGTGTGGCGCTCCATGTACTCCGACATGTCGAAGCGCAGCATCTCGACGCCCATGATCGAGGCGAGCTGTTTGGCGACTTCGGTCTTGCCGACCCCGGTCGGGCCAGTGAAGAGGTAGGAACCGATCGGCTTGTTCGGCTCGCGCAGGCCCGCACGGGCGAGCTTGATCGAGGCTGACAGGGCGATGATCGCCTCGTCCTGGCCGAACACAACGCGCTTCAGATCGCTCTCGAGCGATTTCAGCGAGGCGGCATCGTCAGAGGTGACCTGCTTGGGCGGAATGCGCGCGATCTTGGCGACCACCGCTTCGATGTCGCGGATGCCGACCTGTTTCTTGCGCTTCGATGCCGGCAGCAGCCATTGCGCGGCGCCCGCTTCGTCGATCACGTCGATCGCCTTGTCGGGCAACTTGCGGTCAGTGATGTAGCGGTCCGACAGTTCCACCGCCGCCTTGATGGCGTCGTTGGTGTATTTCAGGCCGTGGAAGTCCTCGAACTTCGTCTTCAGACCCGTGAGGATCTTGATCGTGTCCGGAACGGTCGGCTCGACCACGTCGATCTTGCGGAAACGGCGGGAAAGCGCGCGGTCCTTCTCGAAGTGCTGCTTGTATTCCTTGAAGGTCGTCGAGCCCATGCAGCGCAGGCCGCCGGACTGGAGCGCAGGCTTCAGGAGGTTCGAGGCATCCATCGCGCCGCCGCTGGTGGCGCCGGCGCCGATGATCGTGTGGATCTCGTCGATGAACAGGATCGCTTTTTCCTGCTGCTCGAGTTCCTTCATGACTGACTTGAGGCGCTCCTCGAAGTCACCGCGATAGCGCGTGCCGGCGAGCAGCGCGCCCATGTCGAGCGACCAAATGATCGCGTCATCAAGGATTTCCGGCGCTTCGCCGTCCACGATGCGCTTGGCGAGGCCTTCGGCAATCGCCGTCTTGCCGACGCCGGGGTCGCCGACGAGGATCGGGTTGTTCTTGTTGCGGCGGCAGAGCACCTCAATGCAGCGGTTGACTTCCATGTCGCGGCCGATCAGCGGGTCGATCTTGCCGGCCCGGGCACGCGCATTGAGGTTCACGCAATAGGTGTCGAGCGCTTCATGGCCCTGCTTCGCAGGTTCTTCCTCGGAGGATTCTGCGCCGCGCGGCGTCGTCGGGCGCGACATGCCCGGTTGTTTCGCCACGCCGTGCGAGATGTAGTTGACCGCGTCATACCGCGTCATGTCCTGCTCCTGCAGGAAGTAGGCGGCATGGCTTTCGCGCTCGGAGAAGATCGAGACCAGCACGTTGGCGCCCGTCACCTCCTCGCGGCCGGAGCTTTCGACATGCAGGATCGCGCGCTGCACGACGCGCTGGAACGCGGCGGTAGGCTGCACGCGGCCATCGCTGCCGTCGACGATCAGGCTGGAAAGCTCCTCGTCGATATAGCGCGTCAGCTCGCCTTTCAGCTCCTCGATATTGACCTTGCAGGCCCCCATCACATCGCGGGCATGCTCGTCCTCTGTCAGAGCCAGCAGCAGGTGCTCAAGCGTGGCATACTCATGATCGCGTTCGGCAGCGAGCGTGAGGGCCTTTTCGAGAGCCGTTTCGAGAGAGGGAGAGAGGCGGGGCAAAGAGATCAGCCTTTTCGGGAGGGTCGTGTTTCGTGGAAGTCTGCAGGATGGGCCGGTTAGTCGTCTTTCTCCATGACACACTGGAGAGGGTGTTCGTGCCGGCGTGCAAGGTCCAGCACCTGGGCTACCTTCGTCTCGGCAACCTCATATGTATAGACCCCGCATAGACCGACGCCCTTCTGGTGGACGTGCAGCATGATGCGGGTCGCCTGCTCGCGGGAGCGGTTGAAGAACCGCTCGAGGATGAACACGACGAATTCCATCGGCGTGTAATCATCATTGAGAAGAAGAACGCGGTAGAGCGACGGCTTCTTGGTCTTGATACGGGTTTCGGTGGCCAGGTCGAAACCTGTCCCGCCGTCATCGCCCGCGCCCGGTGATCCGCCTCCTGGCGATCCCGGCGTGGGCGATCCCGCCAACCGGATCGGATCGAACGCGCTGCTCATGGGCTCTAAGATATACCTTCCTGCACGAGATTGAAGATGCAATTGGCGCTTCATCACAGCTCTGCCCTGAATCAAGGCGCTCCCAACGCCGCGGAAAGCGCCGCGAGGCGCTTCCGGTTGGCGCCGAGATCGGAATACCCTACCCGCGAGCGCGAATAGGCCGCGAAGGTCGACTTGCCCGGCTGGCCGGACACCGGCAGCACGCGGACATCGACGTCGTCCTTGAACCGCATAAGCGGCGAGGTCGCAACGAAGTTGACGTGCATCGAGGCGGCGTCCTGTTCGCCCAGTTGCCATTCCCGGCGCTCGGCGATCACCTTCAGGAGGCGCATGTAAAGCTCGCCGGGAGCCACATCATATACCGGTGGCTCGGCATCGGGCTGCGCGGCATCGGCAAATCCCGGCGGCGCCGTCAGCGCGGTGTTCGGGCTGGCCGGGCGCTGCAGCTGCTTGAAATCAACGAAACCCGTCATGGCATGTCCTGTCATCAGTTGGGCCGCAAACCGGCGCGGCGGGCAAAGGCAAGGTTCACCCGGCTGTCCGGGCGCAAGGCGAGGCGTTCCTGGACCAGCGCCCGGGCGAGCGTCGACTTCTTTCCCCGGATGGCGGCTTCGGTCAGCGTCCAGTCGATGACATCGCGCTGCGCGTGGCTGCCTCCGAACGTGCCGTATATGTGGCGCGCGCGGAACAAGGGATCAATGGCGGCCTCGTATTCGCCCTTGCCGAAATGCAGCAGGCCGTCGATCAGCGGCGCGCCGGTCTCGCGCATCCAACGGTTCATCTCGAAGCGCGAATTGCCTTCATGCGCTATCTTCACAAGGTCGGTCGCATCGCTGCGCCGGCCGGCGCCGATATAGGCCATGGCGGCATGCACATCGTTGAATGCATAGCACTTCCCGTCGGCGTGCTGGGTCCAGGTGTCGGCCAGCTCATCCCAGCGCTCGCCCACATCGACACCGGACAGCTGCAGCCGCCATAGCAGCGCCGAGGCGTCGACCAGGTTCTGCGCCACGGTGCTCGCCTCGCTGCGCACCTCATCATCATAAAGGGCCAGCGCGACATCCGGCTCGCCCAGCTCAAGATGGCAGAGCGCCAGATGCCACCAGTTGTGGATCTTCAGGAAATTGTCCGGCTGCGCCCAGTGCGCCCGGCGTTTGCGGATAAAGTCCCGGCCTTCTGCGGCCCGGCCCTGCATCTCCATCACATGCGCCACCGCGTGATGCGCCCAGCTGTCATCGGCGTCCGCTTCCAGCGCCTTCATCCCGGCGGCCTCGGCCCGCGCATAGTCGCCCGCCTCTTCCAGGCCGAAGGCCAGCATCCCGAGCAGGAAGGAGCGCCCCGGCAACCCGTCCCAGGCGGGCAGCGCCCGGGCGATCCGGTCACGCAGGTTGCGGGCATTGGCAGTCAGGAAGTCGATCTGGTGGCCTGCCATCAGCGCGATGAGGTCGGTCGGAAAGTCCGCCGAATGCTGATCCAGCTCCCGCGCCGCGCCGGTCCACTCTGTCGCTGATGCCAGCGCCAGCGCCCGGACATGGCTTGCCTCGCGCGCGCCGAGCGGCATCGACTTGAGGTCTTCAACCATCCGCCGCGCCTGCGCCGTCGCCTGCGGCTCGGTCGACATGGCGTAGATCCAGCCCTTGGCGATCAGCGCCATCGCAAACTCGGGCGAATCGGCCAGCGCCTCGCGAAGCGGCTCGACCGGGTCACCCCGGAAATGCGCAAACCGGTTGCAGGCGAGATCAAACAGCTCTGCCGCCCGGAGCGATGCCCCGGCCAGTTCCACGCCTTGTCTGTCGAAAACCATCATCGCCTGGCTCCCGCCCGCGCCGCCAAAAGGCATTCTGTGGCGATCCCCCCCGAGTCGCAAGCGCAACGCGGCGGCAACTCCAACGAAAAAGGCCGGACCAACCGGCCCGGCCTTCAAACTCTACTTCGTCACTCTACTGCCAGGCGGCCAAAACCGGCCCAACCTCGAGAACTTACTTCGCGAACGAAGCCATATAGGGTTTTGCAGCATTGCGCCATGCAGCAACGCAGAGTTCGGTCTGGGCCGAAAGCTCGGTCGTGTAGGCCGAGAACATCGATTTGGCGAAAGCCGACTGAAGCTCGAACATCTCGCGCGGGTCGCGGACGTTGGCGAGGGTCTGGGTCAGCTCGACGCCCTGCTCCATGGCCTGGGTCATGAAGCTCATGTTGCGATTGCCGATTTCGCGCAGGACTTCGGTCGAAGCGACCGTGCTGTCCGTGAGCGCTTTGACGCTGCCGCCAGCCATGTCGCTGAATTTGCTGGCAAAACCGGCCATCTGGTCCATGCCGGCTTCGATCTGCTTGGTGGTTGCGGCGGAGGGGCGGGCTTCCGCTTTGGCGCGAGCCGTCGATGCAGTGGTCTTGGCCATGGGGGGAATCCTTCTGTTGTAAGGTGTGTTGTGAATAACACACTCCCCTCGCAGATGCAATAAATTTTGTGCGCTGCAACATTAAGCATTTGGGGGTCGGTTAGCATTCATCTTGCATCAATTACAAAACTGTCAGCGGACAGGCTGCGTTAAGCTGTGGTCAACTGGTTTGTCCGAATCTAGGGTTTAGTCCGGGGAGACCCGGGGGTTTGCGTATCGGAGGATGCCCTTGAAGGCGCTGCTTGACCTTTCCCTGTGCCGTGCTGCCGCCCTGACGGTGGCCGTCGGGTCGACTGCAATCTTCCTCGCGCCAGCGGCCACGGCGGAAAAATACGCCGCCCTCGTCATGGACGCCGATACGAACGAGATCCTGCACTCGCGCAATGCCGACGATGCCCGCTATCCGGCGTCCCTGACCAAGGTGATGACGCTGTACCTGCTGTTCGACGCAATTAATGCCGGCGAAGTCAGCCTCAACGACAAGATGACGGTGTCCAAGAATGCCGCCAAGCAACCCCCTTCGAACCTGAAGCTCAAGGCCGGCTCCAAGATCAAGGTCGAGGATGCGATCCTCGCGCTCGTCACCAAGTCTGCCAACGACGTCGCCGTAGTCGTCGCCGAACACCTGGGCGGCACCGAGAAGAAATTCGCGGGCATGATGACCGACAAGGCCCGCGACCTTGGCCTCATGAACACGACCTTCAAGAACGCCTCGGGCCTGCCGAACACGGCGCAGACATCGACCGCGTATGACCTCGCCCTGCTCGCGGATGCCCTGCTTGAGCAGCACGGCCAGTACTACCACTATTTCGAGAACAAGAAGTTTTCCTGGGGCCGGCTGGTCTACAAGAACCACAATGACCTGATCGGCTCAGTCGACGGCGTTGACGGGATCAAGACCGGTTATACCCGCGCCTCGGGCTTCAACCTGATGACGTCCGCCGAGCGCAACGGCCACCGCGTGATCGCGGTCATGCTGGGCGGCGCTACGGCCAAATCCCGCAACGACCATGTCGAGGCCCTCGTCGAAGCCGCCTTTGCAACGCTGGGTGGGCCTGCCGACCCGAGCAAGCCGCAGCTGCGCGGCACCACCGTTTTCGCGTCCGTTCAGGTGCCCGCCAATCCGAACGATGCCGCCGAACCGATGCTGAACGGCAAACCGCTCAGCGCATACAATTCGGGCGCAGCAAACCTCACCTTTGAAGAGACCACGGACGAAGACATGCCCGGCGATCTGGTGATCGTTGAAGGCGACGGCGCCGAAGACGTGGCCTCGGTCCAGCCTTCCCCGGCCTTGCCGGCGCCCGGCGCCAGTTTCTCTGTCAGCGAATACGAAGCCCGCCAGGTCACCGCCCGGGCCGCCAGGGCTGCCGGTCTGACCGGCGCCGAGTACGAAGCCCGTCAGACCGCCCATCCCGCGCCGGGCTCGGACGTGTCGGACTACGTCTTCCGCCAGACCCAGCGCTGATCGAACCGGACTCACCCGGGGACTTGCCGAAGGCGCCCGGCTCCCGCAAAACGCCGCTCGCCATCCTGCACCGGCCCGGGAGCTTCTGATCCGTGAGCGCAAGTTCTGACCTTACCCTCGCCCGCAGCGTTATCCGCATCGAGCGGGACGCGCTCGAAAAGCTTGAAGCCTCGCTCGGCAACTCGCTGCTCGCGGCCGTCGAACTGATCCTGTCGACTGACCGGCACGTGGTTGTCGCCGGCGTCGGCAAGTCCGGCCATATCGGCCAGAAGATTGCGGCAAGCCTAGCCTCAACCGGCACGCCCGCCTTCTTCATTCACCCGACCGAAGCCAGCCATGGCGACCTCGGCATGCTGGTGCCCGGCTCGGTCGTGATCGCGATCTCGTATTCAGGCGAAAGCCGCGAGCTGGTTGACCTTCTGCGCTATTGCAAAGGCAACCAGATCCCGCTGATCGCCATGTGCCGGGCCCGCGGGTCCACGCTTGGCCGCTATGCCGACGTGTTGCTCGAGATGCCCACCGTTGAAGAAGCCTGCCCGAACGGCCTCGCACCGACCTCATCCACCACGATGGCCCTCGCCCTCGGCGATGCACTCACCATCGTGCTGATGGCGCGCCGGGGCTTCTCGCGCGAGGATTTCGGTTTCCGCCACCCCGGCGGCAAACTCGGCCGTACGCTGCAGACTGCAGGCGATTATGTCCGTGAACGGAAGGAAGCCCTGCCGCTGGTCGGCGCCGATGCGAATTTCGAAGCGCTCGTCTATGCGGTCTCGGAAGGCCGCAAGGGCTGCGCCGGTGTCGTCGATGCAGACGGCGCCCTGATCGGCATGGTCACGGACGGCGACCTTCGCCGCGCAATGATGGCCGGCAAGACCGGCGCGCCAGCGCAGGAGGTGATGACCCAGTCGCCCCGCACCATCGACCCCGACGAACGCATGCAGACGGTCATCAAGCAGCTCAGCGAGAACCGCATCTCGAACGCCTTTGTGGTCGGCGAGGCCGGCAAACCGCTCGGCCTCGTCGACATGAAGGACCTTCTCGCCGAAGGGTACCTCTAGAGCAAATTCCGCTCAAGTGGGCACCGGGTGAGCGCAAGAATTTGCGACAGATCAAAAACCTAGAGTACGCGATCTGATTAAATCAGATCGCGTACTCTAGCGTTTACTTCACCAGTTCGAACAGGACGCTGACGCTCGCCGTCACGCCCACTTCACCGGCCGCCACCGGCGTCGGCGCAGAAGCATCCATCATCGCCATCTCGGCGCGCGCCATCATCACCGGCTGCGGCGAATACTCGTAGCCTTCGCTGATGGTCACGATCCGGGCGACCTTAAGGCCGGCAGCGTTCGCATAGAGCTCGGCCTTGGCCAGCGCTTCCTTCATCGCCTGCGTGCGGGCCTGGTTTTTCAGGTCCTTGTCATTGTCGAGTGCGAAGGTCACGCCCGAGAAAGTGTTGCCGCCCGCCTTGACCAGGCTGTCGATCGTCGCGCCGAGCGTGTCGAGCTTGCGCACGCGCGCCGTGATGTTGTTGCTGGCGACATAGCCTGCGAGTTTCTGCTCGCCGCGCACGCTGCCGTCGCGCTGGGTGACTTCGAGATAATCATAGCGCGGATAGAGGCTCAGACCCGAGGTCTGCATGTCCTTCGCGGCAATGCCTGCTTTCTCGAGCGCCGAGAACACGCCGTTCATGGCGGCCGCCTGGGCGGACATCGCTTCGCTCGCCGTGGCGCGCTCTTCGGTTACGCCGGCCGAGATATAGGCAATATCGGGCGCCACATTGATCTTGGCTTCCGCGTTGATCGTCAGCGTCGTCTCAGGCTGGATCGAGTTGTGGTTCATGGCCATGGCAGCAGGGCTCGCAAGCAAGGGAGTGGCAGCGGACGCAAACGGCATCTGGGCGCAGGCAACCGGCGCTGCGGCCAGCAGGACAGCGACAAGAGCAAAGGGGGAACGTTTCATGGGGGGCTCCATACTGGTGGGATCAAAGCGGTACGCCTGTCTTCGGCAGCGAACAAGGCCGTTGCAAGGCGCACTCACGGCGCCTAAACGACCAACGCAGAAGGGCCTGTAGCTCAGTTGGTTAGAGCGGACCGCTCATAACGGTCTGGTCGCAGGTTCAAGTCCTGCCGGGCCCACCATATCCCCTTTGTCCGACCCGGACACATAGGTAACAGAATGTTCCGGAGAGATAGGTTACACTTTCGCCCCGAACGGGTTGTCGACAGTTTGTAATGTCCTTGCCTCGAGATCAACGTATCCGAGGTCATATTGCATGAACGAGACGAGCCAGATGCCGTCATCAACCTCCCTGAGGCCGACACGCTGACCGGCGAGCACGGTGGAGATGTTGATTTTCTTCCTGTGCATGCAGAGCCTGCCACAGGCGGTGATCAGGGCGTCGTGATCGTGGAACGGGTAGTCGATGTCGGGCAGGCCGCTGAACGGTCGGGGTGACGGGGTGTAGACCGTCGCCGGGCAGGCCATGGCGAGGCCTTCATGGGGGCGTTCAGTGTTGAACTCCCGGATGAAGTGATCGAAGCGGTCCTGCTGCTGGAGGTGATTGGCAGCGGCCGGCTTCGTCGTCTCATTCTTCAGGGTGAGATGCATACGCTCGTGGCGGCCGTTCTGCTGAGGATGTCCTGGCCGGATGCGCTCGATCGCGATGCCGAGCCTCAGCCACCAGACTGAGAGACGGGAGAGGTTGTAGAGCCCGTTCGGGCTGGCAAAAGGCACGCCGTTATCACTGCGTATGGCCTCCGGCAGTCCCCGCTCCCGGAACAGGGTGTGGAAGGCTTCGATCACGCCGGCCTCCTTCGTGCTTTCCAGCGCCTCGCAGGCGAGGATGAAGCGCGAGGCGTGATCGGAGACGGTCAGCGGGTAACAGTAAGCCTGGTTGCCGAGCCGGAACTCGCCCTTGAAATCGACGCACCAAAGGGCATTGGGAGCACTGCCAGATGACAGGGCGGTTCCCACTGCCCTTTGGCGCGGTCGCTTCGCTGTCTTGACCAGGCCGTGCCGGTCGAGCACGGCGTGGACAGTGCTGATCGCGGGAATGCGGACATCGCCCGCCAG
>Ga0315906_10002004_pt1 | contig 29364 bp, 30 predicted proteins | sample LakEriMetagenome_4_FD_203526 | JGI IMG/M metagenome (GOLD analysis project Ga0315906, IMG submission 203526) | Freshwater fungal communities from buoy surface, Lake Erie, Ohio, United States - Buoy 2 MA122 | ecosystem: Environmental > Aquatic > Freshwater > Lake > Lake biofilm | place: USA...
TAGTCCCATTGACCTTTTGCGGATCATCTTCAAAGCGCGTAAAGGTATGAAATCCTGTCTCGAGCATCCCATAAAGCTCAAGCAAGTGGCCTTTCATGTTCTGCTGGTAGGCTTTAATCGTTTCAATTGCCGCCGAGGCACCGCCCGTAACAACCACGCGCAAAGAGCTGCAGTCATATTTCTGGAAGTGGGGAACATTCAAGATGGCAAGTAGCGATGCAGGTGCGGTTGGGATAAAAGTGATCCGATGCTTTTCAATGAGTTGCAGCGCTCGCTCTGCATCGAAGCGCTCCATTAGCACAGCACAGCAGCCGGCGATGACGGTCTGTAATAAGCTGATGTAACCCCAATTGAGTCCCACGGGCAGCCAAATAAGAATCACTTCATCAGACGTTACGCCCATCTCACCGTTAATGACTTCAATCGTATACAGCGTTGTGTTGAAGCTGTGCATCACTCCTTTCGGATCACCGGTCGTGCCAGAGGTAAAGGCCATTCGCATGACTGCATCTGGATCCATGACGACTCGATCAGACTGTGCGAGCGGTGCGCTTTGCGCTAGTCCGGCCTCTAGAGAGTGCACATTCGGCACGACTGTTTCACCGGATACAACAACGGTCTTGAGCGATGGCAAGTCACCTCTTAAGTCATCGATCATCGCTGCGTAGTCAAACCCCTTAAACGAAGCGGCGCAAACAAAGGCCTTGCTATTGGAAAAGCGAAGTATGTATTCGACTTCGCGACGTCGAAAATCTGGGCTAATTTTGTTTGCAATCGCACCGATCAGTTCCAATGAAAAAAAGACAATTGGGAACTCAACACGGTTGGGAAATTGCATGGTGACCACATCACCTTCGCCAATCCCGAGGCTTTTAAAAAATGCAGCGCAACGATCGACTTGCTCTTTAAGCTGCTTGTAGGTCAGACTCCGTCTTTCGTCGATAAAGACGACTCGATCTGGATGCTCAATTGCACGCCGTTCAATGCAACTATAGAACGTGATGTCTTTCCACGCACCGCTTTTGATGTAGCGATTTCTAAGCTCGGTGGTCAAGCGCGTCTGAAATTGAGCGACTGTCATGTTGCCATCCTATTTTTATCTCAACGCTCGTAAGAGCCCGCCGTCGACGGGAATCGTACAGCCTGTAATGTAAGCACCCGCAGGCGACACGAGTAATGCAACGAGGTTCGCAATATCGGCGGTGCTTCCAATCCGCCCCAACGGGATTTCAGCGGTTAACTTTGCGCGCACGCTTTCTGGACTTTCCGTCCCTGCAGCGAAAACCTTCTGTAGTCGATCGGTATCAATATAGCCAGGACAAATCGTATTAACGTTGATCCCATACTTAGCGATTTCCATTGATAGCGTTTTGGCATAACCAATCAACCCAGCCCACGTTGCAACAGACAGGCCAAATCCAGCGATTGGCTGAATTGCCGAGATCGCTGAAATATTCAAAACGCTTCCCGATCCCGCTGCTTTCAAATACGGTAGCGCAGACCGTACCATTCGGATCACGCTGAATAAATTTTGTTCAACTGCTTTTTGCCATGCCACATCATCAAAGGACTCAATCGAGCCCAAGGGCGGTGCGCCGTCATTGTTCACAAGTATATCTAACCGACCGAACTGCTCAATCGCAGTCTGGACAATCCGACCGCTTTCATCCTGATCACGGATATCAGCCGACACAGGAATGACTTTGACCCCATGCTTTTCAGACAATGTCTTTGCAGCCGCCTCAAGCTTCGGAACCCGACGGGCGAAAATGACAAGGTTCGCCCCCTCACCTGCCAAACGGTCTGCTATTCCGTAGCCAATACCCATACTGCCGCCGCCCACAATCGCGACCTTATCTTTTAATCCGAGTTCCATCAGCGCTCAGCTCCGCTCAGAAAGGCTTCGGCATTCTTGTGAAATACTTTCTCTAGAATGGCTTCTGAGTAGCCCTCCGCCTTCCACTCGGTTGTCAAACGTTCGAAGGTATACAGTGGATAGTCGCCACCAAACATAATGCGATCCTGCAGTCGTCTTGCGATGTCATGCTTTAAATCTGGCGCAAAGTACTTGGGTGACCAACCATGCAACTCGTACCAGATATTACGTTTGTGCATCAGCACTGCAATCGTTTCTGTCTGCCAAGGCCAGCCAGGACGTGCGGCGACGATCCGCAGTTTTGGATTACGTGCGGCAACCATATCCAAGTGACGCGGATGGCAGCTGTCCAATAAGATCCCATTGCCGCCTGGCAAGCCAGCGCCGAGGCCGGTTGTACCTACAAAAATCAAAACAGGTATTGAGGCCTCGATACAAAGCTTGTAATAGTCATCGTAAACCGAGTCGCTTGCCGGGACCGAACCGGAGCCATTGACTGCGAGACCAATAAAACCCGCTTTTGAGTCGATACATCTGCGCAACTCCGCCAGACCCTCTTGCTTGCCATGAAACATCGGATCGATGTGAAACCAATTACCTAGAATGGCATCTGGGTACTTTCTTTGCATCTCGAAAGAATAATCATGCAAAGGCTTGATCTCTTGAATCGGTGCAAATTTTGTAAACCCTAGATCCAGGATCACTTGAGCTTGACTCGCGCGAAAATAATTCGCCATCTCCTCGTCGGTGACATACTTTGTCTCAGAGTTCCATGTCTTCTTCTGCTGGGCGAGCTCAGCGGCCGTCCGTAACACATAGCCACGTTCCGTTCCCCAATGGGAGTGCATATCAATTAATTTCATATCCAACCCTTACGCAATTCAATGATCTACAAACCTAAATATGCTCGGCGTATGCTCTCGTCGGAGGATAGTGAGTCCGCCGAGCCGCTGATGGCTACTTTCCCAGCTTCCAGCACGTAGGCAAAGTCCACGATCTTCAAAATCTTTCTGACGTTTTGCTCTGCAATAACAATCGTAGTCTTTCGCTCGCGGTTGATCTCAACCACCGTCGATAAGATTTGATCAAAAATCTTTGGTGCAAGACCGATGGATGGCTCATCCAGCAAGATTAAGTCTGGCTGGCCCATCAGTGCGCGGCCAATGGCCAGCATCTGTTGCTCGCCGCCCGACATCAGAGCAACCATCTGCCCAGATCGCTCTTTTAAGATCGGAAACAGTTGCTGCACCTTCTCCAACCTACGAGAAAACTCTGTTCGATCTCGCAGCAGGTAGGCGCCCATTTCCAGATTTTCATAAACGGTCATCTCTGGGAACAGCATTCTTCCCTGAGGCACGAGCGTGACGCCTTGCTTAACAATTGACTGTGTCGAAACATTCGTTAGGTCATGACCGCTCAGCCGAACGTTTCCTTCTGTGACTCGCACTAATCCGGCAACTGCTTTAAACAGTGTCGTCTTTCCCGAACCATTCGCACCCAAGACGCCAACAATACTGCCAGGCTCGACCCGCATCGAAATACCATGTAATACTTCGACTGGCCCATACGCAACATGTAGGTTCTCAATATCAAGCATCGGCGACTTCCTCGCCAAGGTAAGCCTCAATCGCAATAGGATCTTGTGTCACTTGCTCGGGAGTCCCTTGAGTAATGACACGACCAAGATGAAGCACCGTTATAAAGTCAGCTAACTGCATCATCACCCGCATATTGTGCTCAATCACCAGAAGGGTCATACCTTCTTCCCGTACGATTGACTTCAGCATTTTGATCGCCGTCAGCGCTTCTTCCTCAGACATACCTGAGGTAGGTTCGTCAAGTAATAACAATTTTGGCTTCGCCGCTAACGCACGCGCAAGATCTAAGCGCTTCAACATTCCATAGGGCAGAAGACTAGCTGGTCGCTCGGCGTACTCCAGCAGTTCAAAGCGGCGCAGCAGGGCATCAGCCTTCTCTTTCGCAGCAAGCTCAAGGCGTCGCGCGTGAGGTGTACCTAATAGCTGTGCCAACAATCCGATTTTCAACTGCCTATGCATCCCTATCAAGACATTATCGCGGACGCTTCGATCACCAAAAATTTGCACATGTTGAAAACTGCGGCTCATCCCCAGTGCGCTAATTAAATGTGGCGCCATTTTTTCAATATTCACCCCATCAAAAACTATTTCACCCGATGTGCACTGAATGGCACCGCTGATGCTATTAATCAGCGTGGTTTTTCCTGCGCCGTTGGGACCAATCAGGCCTCGAATTTGTCCCTGCGGCACATCGATCGACACATCATCTACCGCCTTCAATCCGCCAAACTGGAGCGATAAATGGCGCGTCTGTAAGAGCATCTTCGTCTGCATGGAATCAATGTCCTGCCGTCGAGGCGTTCGGTTTACTTTTGCGGGCCCGGAATAAGCCCACCAAACCGTTCGGCATGAAGATCAAACTCAATAATAGAATCGCTGAATACACCAAATCCCCGTACTCTTTGATTCCTCGCAAGGCTTCTGGTAGCCCGGTAAATACCACGGCACCAATGACTGATCCGGCGATGCTACCCATTCCACCCACCACAATAAAGGTGATGTAGCGCAGCGACGCAGACACCCCAAACTCCACGGGATCAATGAAGCCCACCACCATCGAAAACAAAGCTCCCGCAAGTCCGGCATACGCGGCCGAGATAGTAAAGGCCACCAACTTGACTTGCGCGACTTGTATTCCCAGGGCCTGTGCAGCGTGGGGACTCGTCCGTATTGCATCAAACGCTCTTCCGATCCTTGAACGCATCATGTTGGCGGTGATGTAAAGACAAAAGCCGCAGGAGATGGCAACGATGTAAAACAGCATGGTTTCATTTCCCATCGACCATCCCAAAAACTCTGATGGTTCAATTTTCAACCCGCGGATGCCGCCCGTCAGGTCTGGAAACTCTTCAATCAAAATTTGGGTCAAACTCAGAAATGCCAGCGTTGCCAACGCAAGATAAATACCGCTGAGACGTCGTGCAGGGTACCCGACCAGAACCCCACCTAGACTCGCTAACAGCACCGCGCCAAGCACACAAAGCAACATAGGCAATTGCGAATGATTATTCAACAGCGTGTAGGTGTAGGCGCCAATCGCCATGAACGAGGAATGGCACAAAGAAATCTGACCTGAGTTACCTGTCAACACATTCAAGCCGAGCGCAAGAATAATGTTTATCAAAATCAGGTTCAATAAGTACAAGTAGTAGGTTGGTAAAACCCATGGCGCGATGCCGGCGGCAATCAAAAGCGCCCCAATCACCCAGATGGTTTGTTGATTCTGCTTCATCAAATTCTCACCAGGGGCGCTCTGCCAAAAAGCCCATAGGGTCTGACGAGCAAAAAGACAACGAGCACCACAAACGGAAGTATGTTTTTAGCCGTACTTCCAAAAAAAGCACCTGAATAGGTTTCAATCAAACCCAGCAACAAGCCGCCTACGACGGCGCCTGGCAGCGAAGTGAATCCGCCGATCACTGCAGCGACAAGTGCTTTAAGGACTAAATGTCCAACCTCTGGATTAATCCCAATAATTGGCGCTAACAAGATGCCACCTAAGGCACCGATTGCCGAGGAGATACCCCAAGAAATCATCAACACGCGTTCAACGCTGACCCCCATCAAGCGGGCAGCTTCCTGACTTTGGGATACCGCGCGCATCGCCTTACCTAAAGGGTTGAACTTAAAAAACCAAGCTAAGCACACGACCAACATCGTTGTACAGAAAATGACCCACAGGTACTGTGGATTCAACACTACACCAGCGACCCTGAAGGAAGCAAACGGCAGGGGATTATCAATGGTGAAGAGATTATCTTGCCAATACAGGCGTATCGCACTCTTGATAATGAGTCCGATGGCAAAGGTCGCAATAACCAACGTAAACTCTGGCGCCGCCATGATGCGACGGATCATGGCACGCTCAATAAACAGCCCGACAACAAAGCCTATTAAGATCGTGACCGGCAATACAATCCAGTACGGCAGAGCTAACGCTGTCAACACCAACGCGGCGTACGCCCCAACAGTGACGAGCTCACCTTGGGCAAAATTTAAAATGCTAGATGCTTTAAATGGGATGACGAGCGCTAAGGCAACGAGCGCGTATATGCTGCCAACTGATAAGCCGGCAATAAGCAACTGTAGTGCAATCGTGATGGTCATATCGAAAAGTTAGCACTGCGCCTCGCGCTTGCGCGACACGCAGTGCTCCTCAAGAAGCCTCTACTCGTAACGCTTGAGGATTTCGCTGGGCCGACTAGGCTTCCAACCCACAGGTTGCCAATTGCCGCCCTTGACCTCCATCACGGTCAATGTCAAATTGCCGATGTGATGTTTGTTGGTAAAGGTGATCGGTGCGGCGAGAGGTGACGATGAGAAGTTTTTAATTTGCTCCAAACCAGCGATCAGGCTCTTGGTATTTAGATCTGGCCCTGCCTTCTTCATCGCTTCAGCTAACACGTACATATCGGTGTAAGCCATCACGTCAAACACGTTCGGGCGGCCGACTGGCAAGTTTGGATACTCTTTCTTCCACTTAGCCTCCCATGCCTGCAACGTGGGGTTTGGAGTGCCTGGCAAAAACGGAATGAGCGAAAACCCTGTTGCGCCCTCAGCGTTTTCCTTGGCTGCAAGGGTAAACGACTTATCCACCATGGTTGCGCCTACAAAAAACTTTTGCTTGAGCCCTAATTCACGAGCCTGGCGCATCGCAATCGCTGCCTCAGCTGGGTTACCAAAGAACGCCACAACTTCAGCACCAGAGTTCTTTACAGCAAGCAACTGTGGCGTGAAATCCTTGTCACCAATATTGAACTCAGCGCGAGCGGCCACATTTACCTTGTAGACATCTTTTAGTGCTGTCGCTAACGCATTACCCTCGTTTTTAGGGTATTCCTCTCGGCCGTTCATAATTGCAACTTTCTTCGCTTTGAGTCCTTCAGCGATAAACTCTGAATAAAGTTCGCCATAGCGAGGAACCTCTGTCGTCGCGCCTCTAAACAGGTAGCTGCTAAAGGGAAACGTTACGGCAGGTGCCGAGGCAAACGATACATACATCACACGCTGTTGTGCCTTGATGTAGTCAATCGTACCTACGGTTGCATTTGATCCAGCCGCACAGAAGATCATGAAAACTTTGTCTTGATCGATGAGCTTTTTCACTGCGCCGAGTGCGCGTGTTGGCGAATGTCCATCGTCTTCAAAAATCAAACGGAATTTTCTGCCGTTTACGCCACCAGCCGCGTTAATTTCCTTGATGGCCATCGCAAGCCCATCCCGACCACCCAAACCGATATAGGCCGCTGGGCCCGTAATCGGTCCAAACCCACCAATTAAGATTTCATCTTTTGTGACACCTTGCGCCGAGGCGCTGTTCGCAAACAGAACCGCAGCGGCACAGGAAACTGCTAGCCCGACTAGTTTTTTGATCATGTTTGTCTCCAATTGTTTAGCAAATTTTTTTGCAATAGTTTTTTTGTACCCCGATCTTATAGAGGGTCGAGCCCTTTTACAAGGGCGACGTGCATTAGACTGTGCGAGTAATATGCAACCAAGCAATAAACAGAGCCCTAAGTCAGCGTTAATAGTCGTGCCAGCTCGGATACACCAATATGCACTCCCTCGAACCAAACTATCGTGCCCTAGTCATCGGCGCCTCAGGAACAATCGGCTCGGCTTTTGTGCGGGCCCTAAAGAGTGATTCACAGTGTGCGTCGGTGGCTGAATTGTCGCGGCGCACAACGCCCGGGTTTAGTCTTGAAGACGAGGCAAGTATTGCCTCGGCTGCCGCTGCGTTAAACGACACTGGGCCCTTCGCCCTGATCATTGATGCCACCGGTGCACTCACCATCGATGGCGTGGGGCCTGAGAAGCAAATCGGTGCCTTAAGTAGCCCAACGCTAATGCGTAGCTTTCAGGTCAACACAATTGGCCCTTCTTTGCTGCTCAAGCATTTCTTACCGTTACTGAGCAAAGACAGAGCGATTTATGCAAAGCTTTCTGCGCGCGTAGGCAGCATCAGTGACAATCAGAAAGGGGGGTGGTACGGCTACCGCGCATCAAAAGCGGCGTTCAATATGTTGCTACAGACCGCTGGGATTGAGTTTGCGCGCAAAAATAAACAGGCGGTGTTGGTCGCCTTGCAGCCCGGTACCGTTGCGTCACCTTTGTCTAAGCCGTTCGCTTCAGCCTCACATACCGTTTCAGCAGACGAATCGGTGGCTGGCCTACTCGCGAATATGGACCTATTGCAGCCAATGAGTGGTGCGCACTTTATCGATTACGCTGGCAAAGCGATTCCGTGGTGAGCAAGGACCTACGCGTCGACCGCATAGGCCGTTAATTGCTCGATCGTCACAAAATCTAAAGCACGCATATGGGTGCACTCAAGCACTACTTCAGGAGCCACACCAGCTGCGAGCGCTTCTTTCCAGCGCAAGGCACAAAGGCACCAGCGATCGCCATCCTTCAAGCCCGCAAAGCGGTACTCAGGTCGCGGCGTGGAAAGGTCATTGCCACGGCTGCGCGAAAACTCTAAAAACTCATCCGTCACCTTGGCGCAGATGACATGACTACCCAGGTCATGCATGTCGGTGTGGCAGCAGCCATCGCGAAAGTAGCCTGTCAATGGGTCATAAGAACATGGCACTAACTCTGTGCCTAAAACATTACGCGCGCCATCACTCATGGAAGTCAGACCTGATCTGAATAAATTATTCAGATAATATAGGCTGATTCACTAACCAAATCGACAAAAAACCTATGAAATCCGCAATATTTGCTCTCGCTCTTTTTTTAGGTCTCGCAGGCCCTAGCGCTGCGCAACCCTATCCTAACAAGCCCATCAAAGTCATCGTGCCCTACCCCGCTGGTGGTAATGCCGACATCACAGCTCGAGTCATCTCGCGGAAAATGTCCGATATCTTAGGCGTGCCAGTCGTTGTAGAGAACCGCGCTGGCGCCAACGGCATGATCGGCACCGATATCGTGGCAAAGTCTGCACCCGATGGCTACACCTTAATCGCACCCGCCAGCGGTCCAATTGTGATTAACCCGGTGCTCTACAACAAAGTGCCTTATGACTCGATTAAAGATTTACAACCGATCAGTCAACTCACCTCTTTTCAGTACGTGTTGATTGTTCCGGCTGCCTCATCCATCAAAAGCATCCAGGATCTTGTGGCCCAGGGCAAGGCTCAGCCGGGAAAACTTAGCTATGGCTCGACAGGCATTGGTGGCGGCGGTCACCTAGCCGGCGAAATGTTCGCGCTCTTGGGCGGCGCGCAGTTCAATCACATTCCCTACAAAGGTAGCGCTCCAGCTCTGGTCGACCTCTTGGGTGGCCAGCTTTCATTTACCTTTGATACGGTGTCAACCTCAACACCGCTGATCGCAGAAAAGCGTGTCCGTGCTTTTGCTGTTTCTGGTCCGACACGAGCAAGCTCCTTGCCCGATGTACCAACGATGGCAGAAGCGGGTTTCAAAGACTTTGATGTCACACAATTTATTGGCTTGCTGGCACCAGCAAAAACTGATCCAGCAATCGTCAAAAAACTTCAAGAAGCTGTTGCACTGGCCTTGAAGGATCCGGATGTCATTCAAAACCTTAAAGTCAAAGGCGGCAACGATCTCGTGGGTAGCACGCCTGAGGCCTTCGCAGCATTAATCCAAAAAGAACTCAAGATGTACGGGGCGCTGATCAAAAAAGCGAACATCAAACAGGAGTGATCTAACGCAACGCTGGCTGGCTGCGACGTATTTAAAGACCTAAGCGGTCTCTTTACGTCGCAGCAGAATGATCGGCGGGATCACTAACAACCAAGCGATACGCGTTTGATAACGATAGTGGGGTTTTGATAACGCCCCCGTTGCAAACGCATTCGCAAGCGCACCCGCCCACAACAATAAAATTAATGCGATCGCGCGCATATCGCGCTTCATTAGCGCGCGCCATAAGCAATACAGGCTCAGCACAAGGCTCAGCACCAGCACCATCGCGACCAGTACATTCAACCACTGCACACGCTCCTGCAATGCATTGCTCCACTGCTTAGCCGCTTTAAAACGCGCGAGCTCCGCGCTCGAAAAATTTGCCTCGATACTTTTAGCAACGGTCACATCCAGCGAGTCTGCGTGCAAGGTGTCTCCAAGCTTGATCATGACGAGTTGCTGACTTGTATTTTTAAGCATTGAAGTCATGACACCGAGGGGATTGTCACGCGCAGCAAGCGACACAAGGGTTGAAGCCTCTGGCGCCAAACCGATCGGTCCACCGGGATGCGACCAAACAGGTCCTTTGCTATCCCACATGAACACATCGCTATCAGAGGGCAAGCGATCTTTCCATGCGCACAAGTGCCAACCCGCCTTTGGACAGTTCGCGCCCAGCGTTGCATTCAAATGCCCATCTGCCGCGAAGCGCGCCAACATAAAAACAGAGCCAAAAGGCGAGACCGCGAGTTTATTGAACGCGTAGTAACTCGTGGACACCAACAGACCAAGCGCAAGCACCAAGGGCAACAGGACGACGCCCAAGCGAGCAAAGCGCAGCAAGAGGACAACCGAGACGCATGCAGCCGCAATCACCAGATGAGATAAATGCACCGCAATAGCTAAAGCGCCCACCAGACAAACCCATACGGCGAGTGAGCGCGAAAGCCGGGGGCTAAAACCCAAGATAAAAATGCTTAATACCGTCAGCGCCGAGAAAATGTCTGGCATCAGGAGAGAAACAAACCACGACGCACCCGTGCAAACAGCAAGAATCAGGCAAAGCAATAGAAATCGGAGCTTGTTGGGAGGACCAAAAACAGCCAAGGTCAGCCACAAGAGTTGTGACACAAGAATTGCTTGAGCCGCAGCAACGCCCCACAACGACTGCCAGCCATGCACCAAGAGCATCCAGGGGCCATAAATAAAAGGCTTGTCCCAATTGTAGTAGCCTGGTGTAGGTTGGTAAATAAACACATTGGTGTCGCTGTACACCAAGGGATAGCCATTCCAGAGAGCGGGCCATAAAAATGGCAAGGCTCCCAATAGAACCACAAAAATATTCTTTATTTTTTCAGAAGACATTGAAATCCTGATGTACTATATAAGTCAAGCTTTGACGTACTATATTAAATAAAATAAGATGTACTATATTTATTACTGTTTTAGCTAGCTATGCCTCAATCTCGCTCAATTCCAACAGGCCAAGTTCAGTTCACTGCTGAACGTTATATTCAGTTACTTTCAGAGCGTGGCAAACGCATCCCTAGGGCCCTAAGTCAAGTCGCCAAAATTGCGACGACCGACACTGCAGTGGTGCTCGAATGCATCAAAAAACTCGAACTTCTGGGTCTGACTAACCAGACCGATTACCTAAAGATTCGAACCGCCGCACGGATCAGAGTCCTGAGGGGTTCTGGCAACTCCCGGAGCGACTATGGCGCACATGAAGCAAATAAACAGCGTCTGCGACGCGCTCAACGCAAAGCACAACGAATTGAGATTCACGCCCAGACCCTCGAAGACTGGAACCGCGAGGGTCGCTTTAAAGCCTACAGTGAAATTATGGAAGGGTTGCCTGCGTCTCAGGTGGTATGGGCGGACAAACTGCTAATGGACATACTCAACCGATATCCGTGCCTTTCTACACCGGAGTACCGGTTGATGCTTAAACAAATGGATCAAACCAACCGCTTCAACCAGCCATGACGATCTGGGGCGCGACCATATTGAATATCGGTCAACTCCTGGCGCAATGACATCGTCAGCTTACCGGCCGGTGCGTTCTCATCACCAGCTACAAAACCACGACCTTTGAGCGCCGAAATTGGTGCGACCACGGCTGCCGTACCCGCGGCGAACGCTTCGACGATATCACCTGAGGCGACACCATTACGCCACTCATCAATCGAAATTTTCCGCTCTTCCACCTTCAGCCCGCGATCTCTGGCCAACTGCAGAATACTCAGGCGCGTCACACCCTCAAGGATACTGCCTGACAGCTCGGGGGTAATTAATGTGCCATCTTTTTTGACGAGAAATACATTCATCCCGCCCAGCTCTTCGAGGTACTTACCTTCTTGCGGATCAAGAAAGAGCACCTGTGAACAACCGTTTTTATAGGCTTCCTGCTGGGGCAATAGCGAGGCAGCATAGTTGCCGCCACATTTTGCAGCGCCTGTCCCACCCACAGCCGCGCGGGTGAAATCTTCAGACAACCAGATCGATACTGGAGCAACGCCTTTTGCAAAATAGGGCCCCACGGGGCTCGCAATCACAAAATAAGTCGCTTTGTGGGCTGAGCGCACGCCTAGAAAACTCTCATTGGCAATCGTAAAGGGACGCAGATACATACAGGTATCGGGGGCCGAAGGCACCCAGTCGGCATCCATGGAAACCAATTGTTTCAGAGACTCGATGAAAGCGTCTGTCGGCAACTCTGGCAAAGCTAGTCGATGCGCAGACCTCTGCATACGTTCTGCATTGGCCTGCGGGCGGAAGGTCCAGATCGAGCCATCAGCATGGCGATAGGCTTTCAAGCCCTCGAAAATCTCTTGCGCGTAATGCAGCACGGACGATGCAGGATCAAGCAGCAAGGGTCCATAAGGCTTGACTTGTGCATCGTGCCAGCCCTTCTCGACGGTCCAGTCAATGGAAACCATGTGATCGCTGAAGTACTTGCCGAAGCCAGGATCGGCAAGAATCGCATCTCGGTCAGTCTTGGAGCGCGCGTGCGTTGAGCGAGTGGACTTAAAAATCAGAGGTGTATGTGCAGTCATGATCTAAACCAGAATATTGGACCTAATTTCGTTTGATTATAGCCATGGGACAGAAAAGGATTAGTTGTCCCGCCCCGGCTCGGAAATGCCTTGCATACGCCGCAAACGCGCCTCTTGTTCGCGGCGGGTTGCCTCGATTTCCTGCATCAGGCCAGCCATATCCACAGGAGTGTTATCAATACGTGCCTGACCTGTCAAAGGAGTCTCGGTTGTGAGGGTCCCCGCAACATAGTGTTGCCAGATCTCCTTACCGTATTGTGTTGTCAGCAGCTCAGGCGCAAATTGCCCAAAATAAGTGGCAAGGTTCTGCACATCGCGCTGTAAATGAACTTGCGCCTCATTATTTGCCGCAGCATCGATTGCTTGCGGCAAGTCGATGATGACCGGACCGTCCTCTGCCATCAGAATGTTGTACTCCGATAGGTCGCCATGGATCACGCCGGTGCACAGCATAAGAACCACCTGTTTCAGCAAAAACTGGTGGCACTCTCTGGCGCGTTCTGGCGTCAGTTCCACGTCGTTGAGCCGAGGCGCGACGTTGCCCTCTGCATCAGTCACCAACTCCATCAGCAGTACGCCGTCCGTGCAGATGTAGGGCTTGGGAACACGAACACCGGCTGCGGCCAACTTGAACAGAGCATCAACTTCGGCGTTTTGCCAGAGCTCCTCTTGCATCTGCTTGCCATAGCGCGTGCCTTTTTCCATCGCTCGCGCTTGGCGACTATTTTTTACTTTGCGACCCTCTGTATACGAAACTGCATTCTTAAAACTGCGCTGCTTGGCATCCTTATAGACCTTGGCACACCGCACCTCATCGCCACAGCGCACCACAAAAACAGTCGCCTCTTTGCCACTCATCAATTGACTTAATACATCATCAACCAGACCTTCTTCAACCAGCGGCCTGAGCCGTTGCGGGACTTTCATTACACCTCCGGGCAATCGTTCTATCCCGTAATGTACAGGTTTGCCCGCAGCAATGCTCAGTGTGGTCGACCATGTCGGTACGGATAATGGCGATGGGGACGGTAGTAAGGTACGCGACCGACTGGCGGCGCCACAAAAATAGGCACTATCACACGCGGTGCGGGCCGAACATAGACCGGGGGCACATACACAGGCGCAGGAGCGATGTACAAGGGGGCGGGCCGATAGCGATAGCCGTAGCCGTACCCAGAGTTATAAGCATAAGCGTCCACGCCAGGGCCGTACGCAACGCAGCCCGTACAAATAAACAGAGCACCCAACAATAAGAACCGTGTGATACGCATAGCTGAACTCCGTTAGCAGTGGCAATGGGCATACGTTATGCCTATCAGTTGACACTGTTAAGAGGTCAGGCTACTGAAATTTGTTTCGATTGGTTACAAACTCTTTCAATCTATTCAGTTCTGTAGAATCGACTCAATCGCTAGCGCAACTGACGATAAGTTTGCGTCGTCGCCGCGAATTGAAGACACCATCAAACCAACTGGCAGTTCACCCGTCCGGTGACAAGGCAGACTGTAAGAGCAGCCATCCAGCAAGTTGATTGTGAAGGTATTGCGCAACATCTGGCCGTTTGCTTTAAAGAACTCCTCGTCAGAGGCAATTAAGCGGGCAATCTCTGGGGCAACGGTCGGCACGGTCGGGCATAACACCGCGTCAAAACCTCGGATTGCATGCTCTACGCTTGCGATCCAAGCACGGCGCTTATCCAACAAGGCAATATATTGCTGCGCTGTAATTGTCGCGCCCAAAGATACCCGCGCTGCGACGCGAGGATCAAAGGCGTCTTTGGCACGCGCAAGACGTTCATGATGTACGGCATAGGCCTCGATCGGGGAAAGGCCGCCGGGGGCATTCACTTTGGCTATCTCGGCGAACTCTGCCAAAGGGATCTCAACAATCTCAGCCCCAGCCGCAGACAGAGCAGAAAGGCTCCGATCAAACGCCTGGGCGACGGTCGCGTCAAGCCCATCCAGCACGAAGGTCTGTGGCACCGCCAAACGCAGGCTACCCACCGAGCGTGGGCGCACCGCCAAGGGCTGACCCGACAACACTGCATCGACCGTGATGCAGTCTTGCACACTGCGTGTCAAGGCACAAACCGTGTCTAAGGAGCGCGATAGCTCTAGCGCACCATCAAGAGGCACCCGGCTTTGCGTGGATTTAAATCCAACCAAACCACATAGCGCAGCAGGAATTCGGATAGAGCCACCCGTATCCGACCCCAACCCCGCCACGGCCAAACCGAGCGCAACTGAAACACCGGCCCCGGAGGATGAACCGCCAGGAATCCGAGCAACCTTAAGGTCTGTCGGATTGACGGGTGTGCCGTAGTGCGGGTTGATTCCGATCCCGGAAAACGCGAACTCGGTCATATTCGTTTTGCCGATAATAGCCGAGCCTGAGGTACGTAAACGTGCAACGACTGGGGCATCGTGGGTCTGGGGAGGCTCTCCCTTACACACCACTGAACCGGCCATCGTCGTCTCGCCCGCCACACCATACAGATCCTTGATCGAGACAGGCAGTCCCGCTAACGCAGATTGCTCTACACCAGCAGCCTGGGCTGCGTCGGCATAACGCGCTGCGGCCAAAGCCGCCTCTGGATAAAGCTTGGTAAATACGCTCTTCGCACTCGACTGCGCAGCACCCTCAAGCGCACGCGTAACAAGCGCCTCCCGCGTTGTTTCGCCACGGGCAAGCTTACGATTGAGTTCTTGGATGGTTTCAGTGATCTGCGTCATGGTGTGTCTTTGAAATTTTGGGGAGATTAGCCCCACAATGTAAGGAACTGACGCCAACCGGTCAAGCGGGCCCAGATTGCCGTCGTTACGACAGTTGCCCAAGCCCCCACGCACCTCGGGCTTCCTGCTACGATTAGACCATCGCTGTTCCTGAAGACCATCAAAAACAAAACCTACGAGACTCTTAATCATGTCAAACAATAAACCTGCTCAACTACACGCTCGACTCAAACAACCTGGCCTGGTGACAGCACCTGGTGTCTACGACATGGTATCCCTGCGCCTAGCGGACAGCTTCGGCTTTGAGGCGCTATATATGACTGGCTTCGGTGCTGTCGCCTCGCATATGGGCCTACCAGATGCAGGCTTGGCAACTTATAGCGACATGGTGGGACGTGTCGGCTCAATGGCAAAAATGGCGCGTACGCCTCTCGTGGCAGACGGCGACACAGGCTATGGCGGCCTATTAAACGTGCGCCATACTGTTCAAGGCTATGAACTTGCGGGCGCCTCCGCGATTCAACTAGAAGACCAAGAGTTTCCAAAAAAATGTGGTCATACTCCTGGGCGTCGTGTGATTCCAATGGAAGACATGGTGAAAAAAATCCGCGTTGCGGCTGAAGCCCGCCAGTCGAAAGACTTTCTGATTATTGCGCGCACCGATGCCCGCACAACACTTGGCCTTGACGAGGCCCTGCGAAGGGCTGAGGCCTACGCAAAAGCCGGCGCAGACATTTTGTTTGTCGAGTCCCCAGAATCAGAAGAAGAAATGCGGACAATTGGACGCACTTTTCATCAACCCTTGCTCGCCAATATGGTCGAGAAGGGTCGCACGCCAGTACTTAGCAAGGCCGAGCTCGAGGCGCTGAACTTCAAACTCGCCATTTTCCCCGTTACCGCCTTGCTCGCTGGCGTTCAGGCAATGACTCAGGTGTATCAACACTTCAAAAACACGGGTTCGTCTGTAGGCGGAAAAACTGATCTGTATGACTTCACCGATCTCACTAAACTCATGGGATTTGAGGAAGTGTGGGCTTTCGACAAAAAACATGCAGACTGACTAAAATCCTTAAATCTGCATCGCTCAGGGTGCAGTTTTCTACTCTTCTAGGACAACAGACAATGAAACCTTCACGTCGCCAGTTTATTATCTACTCGTCGGCCAGCTTGGCTGGCCTAGGCCTATCCGCGCAAGCTCAAGCGCAAGCAATGCTTGGCGAAGCAGAGCCCGCCGCCGCTGGTCTTGGCTACAAGGAAGTTGCAACGACAGTCGACAAAGCAAAGTTCCCAAAATATGCTGCAGGTCAGGTGTGCACCAACTGCCAACTCTACGTCGCCAAATCAGCCAATGCAGGCACCTGTGCAATCTTCCCCGGTAAATTGGTGGCAGGTCCTGGCTGGTGTAATGCCTGGGTCAAGAAAGCCTAATTCATCGGAGAACACATTGAACAAGTCCCTAAAAGTGCTTGGTCTTTGTTTGGGAATCGCTGGCTTCGCGCCAGCGATGGCTCAGCCAGCCCCCAAAGCATCGACAACAACAGAGCAGTACGTCGCCTATTGCAATAATAAGAGCGATATCGCAGCTCAAAACTTCTGCCATGGCTTTGGGCAGGGTGTCTACGAGACCTATATCGTGAGCCGCCATCCCAAAAACGCACCGAACTTTGTTTGTCTCGAACCGAAAGGCAATACTCGACAGCAATACATTGACGGTTTTGTAAAGTGGACGGCAGCGAACGCGCGCTTCAAGCAAATGTCAGCGGCAGACACCATTTTGCGATACCTCGGCGAAACGTATCCTTGCAAACGCGGCTAAGCCTCTTGCCGCACGCACTGCTTAGGCCGTCACTTAACGCTTTGGAATACTCATTATGAAGAAAACTCTCCTCGCTTTGCCAGTATGCGCAGCCTTAGTGCTGACAGGCTGCTCGGGCATGAACACCACACAACAGCGCACTCTGTCCGCTGGCGCAATCGGTGCCGCAGCAGGCACAGGGATTGCGCTGCTCGCTGACGGCAACCCTGTCTGGGGTCTCATCGGCGGCGCTGCAGTTGGCGCCTTGGGTGGATATCTCTACGACAAGCACGAAGCAAACAAACAGCAATAAGACGTTAGGCCAACATTCCTGGCGGCCGAACGACAAAAAGCCTCGGATTTCCGAGGCTTTTTCTATTTTGCACTTTGTTTACTTAGCGTCTTTTTACGAGGTGCTTGGACCTTCCAGCGACGATGCACCCACCACCATTGCTCGGGGTGCCGGACGATCAATAGTTCGAGCGCTTGGTTATACGCCCTTGTGTTGCGTTGAATCTCAGCATCAACGTCCTCACCGGTGATTGCAGTCAGCGCCGGCAGAAACTCTAGAACGTGCGTGCCGTCAGGCTCACGCCAAGAACACGCTGGTATCACCGGGGCACCAGTCGCAAGCGCGATGACTGCCATGCTCTTGTACGTTCCCGCCGTATGATCAAAAAACTCCACCGGAATACCCTCGGGACGTCTTGCGTACTGATCAAAGGGAAACACCACTGCATCTCCTCCCTCTATCGTCTGCACAATTTCTTCGAGAGATCCACGACGTCCCAAGACACCAAAGCCCGCCTCATTAAAACGACGCGTCAACATATCGCTTAGCCAACGCGGCTTAATGGGACGACGTAAAAAATGAATATGTCCTTTCACTTGTGGGAAATGCTCAACGCCCGCAACAGTCGACACTTCAAAATTTCCGAAATGTCCGGTCAAGATCAATAAACCCTTTCCAGCCTCAAACGCTGCCATCATGCCTGGCACACCGAGCACACGCACCATCTTCTTTTTTTGCTCAGCGGAAAGAAAGCGGAATTTCACAAACTCGGTCAGTAACAACCAAAGATGTCCGTAGTGCGCTTGCGCAAGAAGCTCTATCTGCGTGGGATCGACTTTGCCGCCATAGACACGTCCCAGGTTCTCGAGAATGACACGCCGACGGTATGGCAACCAGCGATAAATAAATTTCCCTGCCCAAGAGGGTGCAATGACTTTAGGAACTCTCAGCGCAACCGCTGTTGCGGTTGTTGCCGAATGGGTCAACGATATTTTTATTTCAGCGACAAGGTGTCTACCCAGAACAATTTCTGCGGCAGGCGTCACTTCTATGTGCGGTGCACCGTACTCGTCGCGCCGCACAGAAAAATCCATCGCCGTAATGGTATTGAGCGCAGTCTCAGCCGAAAAGAGCTTCAGGCAGGCCTCTTTGGCTGCAAATCTCGCTGCCAAGCTCGCTATCCGACCCGGCCCCTGTCCGGCATCAGCGATTTCAGTGGCGGAAAACAATTTGTCGAGTTCATCAGGCATCGCCTCGATGAGGCGTGCTATCCGCTCAATTTCGACGGTATCCACTGCGCAGCCATCCGGGAGCTGTTGTTCAGACACGGCTCACGCCAGAGTTAACGTGCCGCACGCAGCAACACCGCAGCATTCGTACCCGCAAAGCCACGGCAAAGTACTAGCACGACATCGCTGCGCGTTTCACGATTCTGCTTGGTGATGTTCAACCCAGCGCACGAAGCAGCCAACTGTTCTAGGTTGGCAACGCCCGGTACAACACCACGCCTTGCAGCTTCAAGACCAATGACAATATCGACGAGACCGGACGAAGCGAACAGGTGCCCAATCGACCACTTGTTTGCTGTCACGGGCGGCATATCTTTGCCAAAAACGCGCAACAACGCTGCCGTTTCAGATGCATCGGATTGTTCGGTACCGTTGCCATGCGCAACAATCATCCCAACCTCAGACGCCTGTAGACCCGCATCAGCCAGCGCAAGCTCGATAGCGCGACTCAGGCCATCGCCATCAGCACGAATGCAGAAAATCCCCTCTCCCTCCGAGGCATCGCCGCCCCCAAGGTATTCGCCTAATATCGAGGCGCCTCGCTGCTTTGCACTCGCTTCAGTTTCAAGCATCAGCGCCGCAGCACCCTCACCCAACACACAACCATCATGTCGAGAGTCGAACGGACGCAACACATCCTTGGAAACCAAACCTACTTGATCAAGGTAAAGCAAGGTCTGGGGCTCAATCGGTGCGTCATGTGCGATTGCCACAACACGCTGGGCATCGCCTTCGCGCAATGCCCAGGCACTTTCAATGACGGAAAGAATACCGCTTGTAGTGTGATTCGTAATACAGCCGTTTGGTCCTTTTAACTGATTACGAATACTGACATGACACAGCACGTTATTTGGTAATGAGCGCAACAACCACATCGGATTAACCGTGTTGGACAACTCTTTACCAAAGGTCGCGAGGCTATCCCCGCTCTCTGCCATCAGAGGGAAAAAATCATAGCTCACCTCGAATGCACCACCACCCGAGCCGACATAACAACCCGTCTGGTCCGCATACTCTGCGGCGGTCGCCTCATCAAGCGTTTCTGTGTAAGCAGGCAACCCCGCCTGTTCAATTGCTTGCGTACCTGCATAAATACCGAAGACGTCAGAGCGCCGCACGAGCTTCAGCAGCTTGCGATCTCCGAGAAGTTTGCCGCCGTTATAGTCCGAGACTTCAGCGGCCAAGCTGGTTGGCCATTTTTCAGTATCCCAACCGGCGATGGGTCCAATCATTGAGCGACCAGCTATCAATGTGTCAACAATGGCAGTGGGATCCAGACCTGCAGCGCAAATCGCGCTATTTCCAGTGATTACGATTCGACTCATTTCCATTACCGCCCTGCAGCGATTAATGCCGCAGTTTCTTCGGGATTGCGGAAAGCCAGACAACTGTTACTACCACCAAACCCGAGAGAATTCGAGAGAGCCATCCCAATTCGCCCAGCGCGCGGTACGTCACGCACGATATTGACGTCACAGTCAGGGTCGAGCTGTTGCAAATTGGCATTAGGTGGCATCAAACCATCGCGAATCGCCAGAGCACAAATTCCTGCTTCGACAGCTCCCGCTGCCGCAATCAAGTGGCCCATCACACTCTTTGTTGAACTGACACCAACCTCTTTTGCGCGCCCTTCAAATACAACATTAACGGCTGCACATTCACTACGATCATTCATCGGCGTCGAAGTGCCATGCGCATTCAAGTAATCAATGTCCGATTGCTCAGCTCCTGCATCGGCAATTGCACGACGCATCGCCTGGATCGGCCCATCGCCAGACGGATGCGAATCCGTGATCCGGTATGAGGACAGCGAGTTGCCATCTCCCGCGAGCTCGGCATAGATCGTCGCACCGCGCTGGACCGCACTATTCCACTCTTCCAGGACCAAGAAGCCAGCACCTTCTCCGAGTAAAAATCCATTACGAGTCAGATCGAAGGGACGGCTCGCACGCTCGGGGTTATCGTTGTCGGGGGAAACTGCCGACAACAAACAGAAGCCTGAAAGACCAACTGGCGAGATCATTGAATCAAAACCACCCGCCAGCACACGATCGGCGACACCACGGCGAATGAGTCGCAGGGCGGTACCAACCGCTTGCCCACCCGAGGCGCAAGCAGTGTGCACACTCGATGCGTAGCCACGTATTCCAAAGCGGCGCAACAACAATGAAATACCCGCTGTCGACAAGCTGCGGCTGAAGGCCACCACATCGTTCGCGACCGGCTCCTCCAGAATACCGTTGGCCTGAAATTCACCATCGGGGGCTGCCGCTTTTTGAATCGCGGCAATCTCAGCATGCGCAATCGTCATCATGCCTGCACCAACCACACAGCCCCAGCGCGCCGCGTCTTGTTGTGTGGGTCGAATCCCTGCATCGGCAATCGCTTGGTCTGCCGCCGCTAATGCGAAACGATGGGCGCGGCTCGCATACTTAAGGAGCTTACGATCATCGATCGGTGGCAAGCTGTCAAAGCCTTTCACCTCAGCCGCGATACGCGTAGAAAACCCAGAAGCGTCAAAAAGTGTAATGGGGCCTCCACAACCTTTGGCAGCCTTTACACGCGCCCAAGTAGACGCCACATCAAGTCCTGCGGGTGTAACGAGCCCAATACCTGTGATCGCTACGCGACGTCTTGCGGTCATGTGGATTCTCCGGAATCTGGAGCAAAAAACATTTTGGCGCCAGCTATTGTGCGACCGTTTGCTGACGCACCAACTTTAATCAAAATAGGTTCTAAATCGTCCTCGCCCGGCGTTGCTGTTTCTGCAGACAACACAAGCGAAACACCTGGCGCTGTAAAAGCGCGCACCTTCACGTTCGTAATCCGACAAACGCGCACCGGGCAGCCAGCCTGCGTCTGCGCGAGTCGCTGCGCTAATTGTTGTTGCGCATAAAGCAATAAGGTCGCGGGATACACGGGGCGCGAGGGGAAATGATCTTCAAAAAACGGTGCATGCTCGGGCACAGCAAGTGCTGCCTCCAGACGGTCTAAGCGATCGCTGGGGATGTCCGTTAAGACTGGCTGCGGCACACCACCGAAAGCTCCTGGCGCTCTCCCAGCGTTTTTAAGCACCTCAAAATCGGCAGAAAGTGCCTCAGGTGCATCAAACTCATGTATGTCGAGCATCGATCCGAGCGTATCCTGCAACTCAAGCACCAACTGCCCACCAACCAGCGCACGTCCCTTGTATTGAATCGACTCCGCGTCGCAGGACTCAATGTCAACAATCAGCTCAAGCGTTTCACCTGGCTTGGGAATGCGGTGCATACGCGTATCGCCTGCCAGGGCTGCGACGGGGCGGTGCGTAAAGCCAACGGCCGACATGCCCACCCATGCAGCAAGCTGACCAATGGCTTCAGCCACTAGACTGACCGGGAAGTGTGAAATGGTGCTAGGGATGGTGTAGAGGCCGCTCACACGGGCGACCCCTTCAATGCTGATGATGCGATCGACAAACGAAAAAGCTGCGAAGCGACCGTTTGGCGAGGCCTTGACGGCGCTCGCCCTATCGAGAACCATCAGCCAGCGGCTTGTGATTCACGCTGAGCGCGGATCACGAGCTTGCAGAAGGTTTCTGGTGTGTACAAACGCGCGATCTGATCCACACGCATTGGAGTTTTGAAGCGCGAAGCGTCGATTTCGGAAAGATATTCACGCAACCGCGCCACGCCTTTTTCGGTCAGCACGCCGTTCTGTTCAAAGTCAGCAACAGACATATCCCCGCGAACGTCTTCAATAATCTTGCCGCGTGGCACCTTGATTTTGAAGGCGCGCTCTAGGCGGAACACCATATCAAGAAAATCGATCGACTCAGCATCCAGGCCTTCAATCAAGGATACGTCGAGTTTGATGTCATCGACATCGCAGCCTAATGCATCGGCCATCGTTTTTTGGACGGTTGGAAAAACCGCCATGATTTCTTCTTTCGTGATGACTGCTTCAGCCATGATCTACTCCAAGTATGTGTCAGCGCGCATCATTTTAACCCAAGTATCAGGGAAATCCCGCCCTAGAGAGGACCAAACCGAGGGAAAAAACTGGGCGACTAGCCCATTTTAAAGCCGCCATCCACGTAGAGAACCTGTCCCGTCACATAACTAGCAAGATCTGACACCAAGAATCCGACCGCATTTGCCACGTCTTGTGCCTGCCCATAGCGCTTGAGCAAGATATTGCGCTTGACCTCGTCCTCAGCCAAATCGCGAACTTGCTGAGACATCTCCGTCTCAATCACCCCGGGCGCTACAGCGTTAACCAAGATTTTACGGGGCGCTAGCTCAACCGCTAACGCACGCGTCAAGGCATCCACGGCCCCTTTGCTCGCCGCGTAATTGGCCTGCCCTCTCCCCGCCTTGTTGCCAGCAACCGACGATAGATTGACGATACGACCAGCCCGCTGGGACATCATGTAAGGAATGACAGGTCGGGTGACGTTGAACACACCGCCGACGTTGGTGTTCAGCACATCTGTAATCTCGTCATCTTCCATCGCCGCCATTAAATTGTCGCGCACAATGCCAGCATTATTGACAAGGATATCAATGCGTTCGCAACGCTCGGCTACCGCCTCAACCGCGGCGATACAGACGGCCGAGTCGCTCACATCCACCTGCATCGCAGTAGCTTGGCCACCGGCTGCCTGCACACCCGCGACGACTTCATTTGCAGCCGCTTCGTTACCCCGATAGAAGAACGTCACATTGGCGCCCTGACCTGCCAAGAGCTCGACAATTGCGCGACCAATGCCGCGAGAGCCGCCTGTAACGATTGCGACCTTGCCAGAAAGTCCTGATTCAAATGCCATTGTGATCAACCCGAAATCGCAAAACCGCCATCCACCACGAGGGTATGGCCATTAACCCAAGCAGCCTCAGGCAAGCACAGCAGATACACCGCATCAGCAACGTTTGTCGGTAACAAGCTTGGCCCAGCAGGCGTGCGTGCCGCGAACTCTGACAACACTTGATCCCGGTTCGGAAAGTGGCTCAGCGCATCGGTATCCACGACACCCGCTGAAACTGTGTTGACACGAATCCCACGGGGACCCAATTCTTGAGCAAGCGTGCGTACCAAGGACTCCAGAGCTGCTTTGGATGCACCAATAAACCCATAATGGGGCATCGCCCGCTGCGCACCCAAACTTGACATGGCAATGATGCGCCCACCGTCCTTCATAAGCGGGACGGCCTGCTGTGCCAGCAGATTGACCGCGAACGCGTTCGTTTCAAGACACCACCGAAAGTGCTTGAGCGTCATGTCCATCGCCGGCTTCAACACACCTGAGGCTGCATTGCTAATAACGATGTCCAGATGGCCGAACTCTTTGGTGATGGTCTCAAACATCTCAGCCACGCTGTCAGGCACACCCACGCTAGCTTGGACAGCGATCGCACGGCGCCCCATTGCACGGACCTCTGCGCAGACTGCTTCTGCCTCATCCGAGCTGTTGTAATAATTGACAATGAGGTCACAACCGGCCGATGCCAGCTTAAGCGCGCAGGCGCGCCCAATGCCGCGTGCGGCTCCGGTAACTAAGGCAACTTTGCCTGACAGGGGCAGACTCATGATAGGGGATCGCTCCGAAGGAAAGTCAAAGTTTAACCAAGATCACGGTCAACGAACAATTCCGATGCCCATTCTTGAACTAAGACCTCTGGGGCATCTTACAATGTGGTTTCTGTTCGTCTATTCCACTAAAGGATTCAGCATGTCCAAGCAGCCTCCGATGCCCGCCATTCCCCCTTTGGCCTCACACTGGATTCAAGGCAAATCTGTCGCCGTCGCCGGTGCGCGCAGTCAGGACGTCTTTAACCCTGCCACGGGCCAGGCCTCTCGCAAGGTGGAGCTTGCTTCGACCGAAACAGTTGCCGCTGCCGTTGCCAGCGCCAAGAGCGCCTTCGCCGCCTGGGCTGACACACCGCCCCTGCGTCGCTCGCGGATCATGAATAGCTTTTTAGCGTTGCTCAACGCACGTAAAGACGAACTGGCTTCGATCATCACACAGGAGCACGGCAAAGTCTTCACAGATGCCCAGGGCGAAGTCATGCGCGGCATTGATATCGTCGAATTCGCCTGCGGCATTCCACAGCTACTAAAGGGCGACTTTACTGATCAAGTATCTACCGGGATCGATAACTGGACCTTACGCCAACCGCTGGGTGTGGTGGCAGGCATCACGCCCTTTAACTTCCCTTGCATGGTCCCCTGCTGGATGTTCCCTGTCGCGATTGCAGCCGGCAACTGCTTTATTTTGAAACCTAGCGAACGCGACCCTTCGGCAGCGATTTTCATGGCACAACTTCTAAAAGAAGCTGGCTTGCCTGATGGCGTATTCAACGTCGTGCAAGGCGATAAAGTTGCGGTAGACGGCTTACTCGAACACCCAGATGTCAAAGCCATTAGCTTTGTCGGCTCGACACCAATTGCCCAATACATTTATCAGCGCGGCGCAGACCTAGGCAAGCGCGTGCAAGCACTTGGTGGTGCCAAAAACCATATGGTTGTGATGCCAGATGCGGATATCGAACAGGCCGTAGACGGGTTGATCGGCGCAGCGTACGGCTCGGCGGGCGAGCGCTGCATGGCGATCTCGGTCGCGGTATTGGTGGGTGATGTGGCCGACAAGGTTGTCCCTTTGCTGGCCGAGCGCGCCAAAACCTTAAAAATCAAGAATGGCCTTGAGCTCGACGCTGAAATGGGCCCAATTGTGACGCGTCAAGCACTCGAGCGAATTGAGGGTTACATCGACATCGGGGTAAAGGAAGGTGCAAAGCTCGTTGTCGATGGTCGTGGCTTTAAAGTGCCCGGTCATGAACAAGGCTTTTTTACCGGTGGTTCACTGTTTGATCACGTCACCCCCGAGATGCGCATCTACAAAGAAGAGATTTTCGGACCCGTGCTGTCTTGCGTGCGTGTCAAAGATTTCGCACAAGCTGTTGAACTCATCAACGCGCATGAGTTTGGCAATGGTGTGTCCTGCTACACCCGCGACGGTAACGTCGCACGTGAGTTCGGACGTCGCATTCAAGTAGGCATGGTGGGCATCAACGTGCCTATTCCTGTGCCGATGGCATGGCACGGTTTTGGTGGCTGGAAGAAGAGCTTGTTCGGGGACATGCATGCGTATGGTGAAGAAGGCGTGCGCTTCTACACCAAACAAAAATCGATTATGCAGCGCTGGCCAGAAACAATTGGCAAAGGTGCCGAGTTCGTTATGCCCACCTCAAAATAAGCGGCGAGCGTCGTATGTCAAAAAGGGCTGTGTGCTTACTGAGCGGCGGCTTAGACTCGACAACGTCACTCGCAATTGCTCAGAGCGAAGGCTTTGAAGTCTACGCTCTGAGCTTTCGCTACGGACAGCGTCATGCCATTGAACTCGAAAAAGCAGCTGCCTTTGCAAAGCTGCGCGGCGTGTCACGTCATGTGATCCTAGACATCGACCTGCGCAGCTTTGGTGGCTCAGCACTGACGGCCGATATACCCGTCCCCAAAGGGCATAGCGTCGAAGACATTTCCACTGGCATACCGATCACCTATGTCCCTGCGCGCAATACGATCTTTTTGAGCTTCGCGTTAGGCTGGGCGGAAGTGCTCGGCGCCCAAGACATCTTCGTGGGCGTCAATGCGATGGATTACAGCGGCTACCCAGACTGCCGCCCCGAATACATTGCCGCCTTTGAGCATCTTGGCAATCTCGCGACCCAAGCAGGTGTAGAGGGCCACCAGCGCCTCAAGATTCGCGCACCACTCGTCAAAATGACCAAAGCGGACATCATTCGCAAAGGCATGCAGCTCGGCGTTGATTTCGCAGAGACCACGAGCTGCTACGACCCTGCACCGAATGGTGCGCCATGCAAGCAATGTGACTCGTGTCTGCTGCGGGCTAAGGGTTTTAGTGAGGTTGGTGTAGCAGATCCGCTAGATGCCAAATTCAAATGATTAATCTCGCTGCATGTTAGGCCAGCGCGATGCTCTACTGAAACGCCAGCGAGAAGCCTGGTACGTAAGTCACCAGCATCAGCACCACTAGCATGACGCCAAGAAACGGCCAGATCTTGCTTGCCACATCGCTAAGCTTGAGTCCGCTAATGGCCATACCCACAAACAAACAATAACCAATTGGTGGCGCTGCCATGCCAATCGCCACGTTCGTGACAATAATCGTTCCGAAGTGAATCGGATCAATCTGAAAACTGTTGGCGATCGCGATTAGCAGTGGCCCCAACACCACCATGATCGCGATCTCGTCCATGACCGCAGCAAGTAAGAAAAATGCAATATTCAAAACCAGCAACATGAGCCATTTTTCTTGAATGTTTGCAGTGAGCCACGTAGCGAGCTTTGGCGCAAGCTGCTCTTGGGCCACAAGAATTCCGAAGCCGGTCGAAAACATAATGATCGCCATAACGATCGAGGTAATTTTGAGCGAACGCCAAACAATTGGACCGATATCGGCAATTTTTAGACGCTTCTCGATAAACATGCCGACGAAAATCGCATAAACACAACTGACAACCGCCGCCTCGGTTGGAGTAAATACGCCGCCATATATGCCTCCGAGTACGATCGCTGGTGCAAGAACAGCCCAAATTCCATCTCGTAGCGCCTGGCGAATCTCAACAAAAGATGCCCGGCTTTGCACGGGAATTTTGTTGCGCCGAGCATAAATCCAACACACCGCAGACAGACCAAGGGCCATGATCAAGCCGGGAACAATACCCGCACTAAATAATCGCGAAATAGATTGCTCGGCAATGACGCCCCAAATCACAAAGGCAATTGAAGGCGGAATCAGCGGTGCCAAAATTCCAGCGCTCACTGCGAGCGCCGTCGCAAAACCTTTGTCATAGCCTCGCGCAGCCATCGCCGGAATCATAATGGCGCCAATCGCAGCGGTCGTTGCCGGTGCAGAGCCTGAAATCGCAGCAAACACCGTAGCAGCGACAACGGTCACGTGCCCGAGCCCCCCGGTGAGATGCCGCACAAACACGTCAGCAACCTTGACGAGTCTTGCAGACAAACCACCTGCGGTCATCAGCTCACCGGCAAGCATAAAAAATGGGATTGCAAGCAGTGAAAATGATTGCGTGCCTGCGACCATACTCTGAGGCATCAGCATGGGCTCAATACCCGAAACCACCAAAGAGACGGCCACCACAATACCAATACCAAACGCAAACGGCACACCGAGCAGCATCAGTACGCCAAAGCCAGCCGACAATAACCAAGCGGTGCTACTCATTTAACGACTCCGCATGCGGCAATAAACGCTCAAATGAAAACAAGGCAAGCAACACGCCAAAAGTGGGTGCAAGCGCATAAAGGAGCTCAATGGGAAAGCCAATCGCAGCAGACGTGGCGCCCCGAGTCTCCACCATATACTGCCAGCCGTAAACTGCGAGGAAGACGCCAAGCGCACATAGCATCAACGAAATTAAACGCTCAAGCACCCACCGCAAAGAGGAAGGCAAGACGTTTAGCAACAAATCCATCCGCGCATGCGTCATATGGCGCACACCGATGGCTGTAGCAATGACAACGACCCAGCCAAAGCCGAGAAGCCCTAATTCCTCGCTCCAAGAGAGAGGAATTCCAAAGACATAACGCAAGAAGACCTGCGCCGCCAGCGCCAAAAGCATGAGCAGCACAACAACGACCGCCACATACTTAAGGAGCTTCTCTACCAAATCACAAAAGCGGCGCATGCGTCAGTCCAGATTATTTCACTGCGTCGAGCGCTTGATTCATCAACGAATCACCAACGGTCTTGCGGGCTTTTTCGTAAATAGGTTGTACCGACTGACGGAATGCCGTCACATCACCCACGCTATTTACCGTCATACCCTTCTTTTGCAAGCCTGTTAACAAGTCTTTGACGTCGCTGCCCGCCGCTCTACGCTGGGCCGCAGTCGCCACTTTTCCAGCCTCGATCACCGCAGCACGCTGCTCTGGCGTAAGCTTATCCATCGTACGCTTCGAGATGATGAGCTCGATCGCCGAATAAGTATGATTCGTTAACGACAAGAACTTGGTGACCTCATACATCTTGCTGCTATCGATCACAGCAATCGGGATCTCGAGGCCATCAATCGTGCCCTGCTGCACGGCTGTAAATGTCTCACCCCAAGCCATTGGGATAGCGGCACCACCCAGTGATGTAAACATGTCAATGAACAGTGGGTTCTGCATCACGCGATATTTGACGCCTTTAACATCAGCCGGCACCGTCACAGGCTTTTTGTTATTGATCATCTGACGGAAGCCACCTTCCATGTAACCAAGAACAATAATGTTCTTCTTGGCAAGCAAGGCAGACAACTCAGCGCCGATTTTCCCATCCAATGCCTTTTGAGCCTGCGCTTCGTTGGAGTACAGGAAAGGTAGGTCATTAATTTGAAACGCCGGTTCAATCTGAGCAATCACCGCATTCGTGATGATCGCGACATCCACCGTGCCGAACCGCACGCCTTCCATGACTTGCTTTTCTTCACCGAGCTGGCGATTGGGGTACATCTGAAGCTGAATAGAACCTTTGGACAGTTTTTCAACTGCTTCTTTGAATGCGCGA
>Ga0315906_10002008_pt1 | contig 29298 bp, 33 predicted proteins | sample LakEriMetagenome_4_FD_203526 | JGI IMG/M metagenome (GOLD analysis project Ga0315906, IMG submission 203526) | Freshwater fungal communities from buoy surface, Lake Erie, Ohio, United States - Buoy 2 MA122 | ecosystem: Environmental > Aquatic > Freshwater > Lake > Lake biofilm | place: USA...
TGACTAGGGTGGATGGCCTTGCCGGGAGTGATGTGATTACTGCGTCGAACCTGACGGCGAACATCGAATATCGCGGCGGCACCCAGGACGATACGCTCAATGGTGGCGATCTGGCTGATCGGCTTTTCGGCGATGCTGGCAATGATATGCTCAGCGGCGGTGCGGGCGCTGACTGTCTGATCGGCGGTGCTGGGATTGATGTGATTGATGGTGGCGCTGGCGACGACCTGATCATGGTTTTGGGCGCTGAGGGCGAATACGACACGCTGCAGGGTGGTGCGGGTGCGGATCGTCTGGTGAATACGGCAACCAGTTCCCTTGTTCTGAACGGCTTCCTCAGCGCGAACGGGATCGAGGAAGTGGATGCGGACGGTATTGGTGATGGTCCGGATCGGGCGATCCTTGGCAATGCAAACGGGAACACGCTGGATTTCTCGGCCACTGCACTGACGGGCGTGACTAGGGTGGATGGCCTTGCCGGGAGTGATGTGATTACTGCGTCGAACCTGACGGCGAACATCGAATATCGCGGCGGCACCCAGGACGATACGCTCAATGGTGGCGATCTGGCTGATCGGCTTTTTGGCGACGCTGGCAATGACATGCTCAGCGGCGGTGCGGGCGCTGACAGTCTGATCGGTGGTGCTGGGAGCGACCAGTTCATTTTCAATACGACGTTGGGCGCAACGAATGTGGATACTATCCAGGGCTATAATACGACCGAGGACACGATCCTACTGGATGATGCCGTGTTCGCTGCGCTTGGATCGCCGGGCACCCTTGCTGCTGGTGCCTTCAAGGCCGGCACCGCGGCAACGGATTCTGATGATCGGATCATCTATAACGCCGCAACCGGTGCGTTGCTCTACGATGCGGATGGTGTTGGCGGGGTGTCTGCGGTGCAATTCGCGACACTCACTGGCGTTACAGGGATCATCAACAATATGGAGTTTCTGATCATTTAAGGCGGGGGCGGGAGGGGGGCTTTGGCTGAGCTTTTGTTTGACAGTCAGTTGAGAGTGCTGTTTATAGGAAAGCCTTGGGTTGCGCTCGACGGCCAGAGACTTTCGCTTTTTCGGTTCCCTTTCCTACAGCAGAGGCCCTACGCTCTCCAGGCAATAGGCTGGCGAATGTTCGCATCCGGGTCCACCCCATCCGCCAGATTTTCGTCGCGAACTGGTCCTAAGCCCAAAAGTAGCCTGCGTTTCTTTGAGGATTTCAAAGGAATTTGCGAAGGCGACCGAACCTCGGAGACCGGGGAAAGGCCCAAAATTGGTCTCTGAAGCCCTTTTGTCTCTTTTCGACCGAACCTCGCCAAAATTGGTTCGGTTAAAGAAAACTTATATTTTTCAATATCTTATAATTTTCGCAGCCTTGCTAAGTTCGTGACAGTTCTCTCGCCTGTCGAGACGAAATGGGCCTCAACCCGAAGTAGGCGTAGGGGCGCGCGGCTTAGGGAAGCGGAGGGCCTAGGGAACAACCCTGACGGCACTATGGGCTACTGCCGGTTAAGATGGCCAATTAGCGTGTATCAATTCCGCCAAGGTCGCATGTCCGGATAACCACTCACCGCCCAGGCGCCATCAACCAGCAGCGAAGCGCCGGAGATGTAGCTGGCATCCGCACTCGCAAGGAACAGCGCCGGCGCGGCAATTTCCTCGGGCTGTGCGGCGCGCCCCTGCGGAATGCGCTCAATAAAGGCGGCATGGATCTCCGCATTGTCAAATAGGCGCTTGGTCAATGGCGTCTGAACAAGCCCAGGAAGAATGGCATTGACCCGAATGCCGCTGGGCGTGAGTTCCAGCGCGCCATTCTTGGTCAGCATCTCAACCCCGGCCTTGGCGGTTGAATAGGCGGCCCCTGCATGCATGGGCACATGCGCATTGAGGGAAGCGATATTCACCATCGCGCCGTGCCCCTGCTTCAGCATCGCTTGTGCTGCATGCTTCATGGCAAACATCACGCCCTTGAGGCAAAGGTTGATCGTGAAGTCCCAGTCAGCCTCTGCCATCCGCGAGATATAGGCGTGCCTGTTCGCACCAGCCACATGAAAGCTTGCATCCACCGCGCCAAACCGATCCAGCGCGGTGGCGAATAAGGCGGCTACGTCTTCCTCTCTCGTGACGTCGCCGACAATAGCCAGCCCGGCATCACCCAATTCCGCGGCCAGCGCAGCGATGCGCTCTGGATTGATATCATTCGCAATAACCTTGCCGCCTTCTTGGATGAAACGCCGCGCAATCGTGAGGCCGATGCCAGACGCGCCACCAGTAATGACAGCAGTCTTACCCTTGAAGCGCATTTGCACGTCTTGTCTTCCTCAAATGCTTTACCCGGAGCGGATATGGGGGAAGTCTAATTCTTCCCCCAGAAAGCGTACCTTGGCACCATCAGTGTTTTCCGGCTGACGGATCAAGTCGTCATCAGGCTGGGCAGCCAGGTGATGATGCTGGGGAAGATCATGCATAAAGCCATCCCAAGGAGCATGAGTAGCACGAAGGGAGTTTGTGATTTGTAGATATCCATCATCGTGATGCCGGGTGGCACCACTGCCTTCATGTAAAAAAGATTAAAGCCAAAAGGCGGCGTCAGATAGGCTAGTTCCATATTGATCACGAAGATGATGGCGAACCAAAGCGGATCAAAGCCCAAAGACACAACGATCGGGAAGAAGATTGGCGCAGTCAGAAGTACAATCCCCGTAGGATCGAAAAACATCCCCATCACAAACAGAATGATGTTCATGACAATGATCACCGTCCAGGGATCGCCAACGCCCTTGATGAGTGTACTCACCAGAGAGGCCGCACCGGTTACGGCATAGAGCGAGGTAAAGGCAGAGGCGGCGAAGACAATCCAAATAACCATGGCGCTCAGGCGAAGCGTAATGAACAATGCCGAAGTAAAACTCTCACGGGTCAATGTGCGTTTCAGTGCCGCACTAAGAATCGCGCCGAGGGCGCCGATGGCCGAAGCCTCGCTTGGTGTCGCGATGCCGAAAAACATAGAGCCCATGACGGCAAAGATAAGCCCGATCGGCAGCAGAAGCGCCACCAGCAGACGCGATCTTTCGCGCAGTGGTAGCCGTGCCTCTACAGGCACAGCCGGCCCTATGTCCTTCTGGAAATGAGAGCGTATCAAAATATAAGCTATGAAAAGACCGCTGAGGAGCAGACCTGGCAGGATGCCCGCTATGAACATCTGCCCTATCGACACGCGCGAGGTAAGTGCCAGAACAATCATCAAGACACTTGGTGGAATAAGAATGCCAAGCGATCCCCCAGCCGAAATACACCCAATCGCGATCCGTTTGCTGTAGCCACGCTTCAACATGGAAGGCAGCGCGATAAGTCCCATGGACGTTGTGGCGGCGCCACTAATGCCGACCATGGCTGCAAACATGGTGCAGATCAGCACAGTGCCAGCGGCAAGCCCCCCACGCAGCCCGCCCAGCCAATGATACATTAATTCATACATATCCTCGGCAATGCCACATCGCTGCAGCATTGCACCCATGAATATGAACATGGGCACTGCGACAAGAAGGAACATATCCATGGCCATATAAGTTCGATTGGCCAGGATGGGCAGCGCGTGGGGCCCCCAGAGCAGAATAATGAAAAAGGTCGCCACACCACCAATCGCAAAGACAAGCGGGACCCCTGCAATCAAAAGCAGGACCAGGCTGCCAAACAGGATAATCGTGAGCCATTCAGGGCCAAGAGAGAGCATGCCTAACCTCCAGCAGCGATTTTTTTGTTTTGTGCAGCGATTGTCATGTGGCAGTTACCCTACTGGCGCGGAGCCTGAAGAAAACCCGGGGATATGGGTTCGGACCGGAAAAACTTCCCGGCCGGTGACAGCCATGCCGATGTTTCGAATAAGCTGTGCCACCACCTGCATCAGGAAAAGGAAGCAACCAACCGGGAGAGTTGTCCGCAGCGGATAATAGATGGGCTTCCAGTGCGACATGGTGGTTTCGCCGATCTGCCAGGAATTGATGGTGATCTCCAGCGATACCCAGAACAACACGCCAAGGTAGAGAAATGCGAAAACACTGGTGAAGACATCGGTGATGGCGCGACCGCGAGGTGATAACTTCCCCCAAAGGATGTCCACATTAATGTGGCCGCCTGTGAGGTAAGTGTAGGCACCGCCCAGAACGATATAGGCGCCAAAGATGAAAAGGGACATTTCATACGCCCAATGACTTGGCGAATTCAGGAAATAGCGCATCACAATTTCCCAAACCATGATGAAAAGCATGGGACAGATCATGAAGGCGACAATCCAGGCGAATTTGGCGTTCAGCCAATCCGTGAAGCGGAGATAAGCTTCGATCACTGCCATCTTTAAGTCCTCATTTCATACGGTGGTCGCGTAAGGGTGTTTACACATGCGCATGGCGCGCGCAGCCCTGCGGCTTTGGTCGATAAACGCCGAGGCGGATCGACCTGCTAGCCATCACTTCGACCTGATGAAGCCGAACCGAATTGATGGAACGGCTTCACCAGGCGAAAGACGTCAAACGGGCAGGCGCTTCGGACCGTAATAATCCTTATAGACTTGGCGCGCGTTGGTGTAGATCTCGATCACCTTGTCAATATGCGGCATCTTGCCCTTCATGCCGATGAAACGATTCCAGCACCAATCGGCGGCCTTCACCAACTCATCATCCGGCATCATGAGGGTTTGCATCCCACCATCGGCAAGCGTTTTGCGCCCGCGCACATCGGTTGTGATGGTCATCGCAGAGATGTCGCAATTCATCACCCGTGACGCGGAAATCATGACTTCCTGCAGGTCCGCTGGCATGGAATTAAAAGTACGTTGGTTCATAATAACCTCAGTCACGTCATAAGGCACGACTGAAGGATTGATGTAATACTTGCAGACCTCGTGCATTTTCATGCCCGCCCAAGCATCAGGCGAACCGAAAGCCGCCGCGTCCAGGAGCCGCGTTTGAATGGCTGTGTAGACTTCACCGCCAGGCACCGTGACGATTGAAGCGCCATTATGCACCAGCCAATCCGCCCAAATCCCGAAGGCGCGCACCTTCATACCGCGGAAATCGGCATATTTCGCCACGGGCCGGGTTGACACCATGGCGCCCCATTCATCTGAGCACTGATAAGAAAGATGCGCCACATTATGGGGCCGATAGGCCTCCTGAAAGACTTCCTTGATTCCCATGTAATGATAAATCAATTCGTAGAACTCAAGGTTTGTGAAGGGAAAGAAAGGTACCGCCCAAAGATATTCCGCCACCGGCACGATGCCGCGATGGTAGATGGGCGCGGTCACGGCGATGTCAGCAACACCAGACCCAACACCTCGGAAGGTCTCACCAATGCCAAGCAGGACTTCCGCGTTGAAATTGGTGATCTCAATGCGGCCGCCTGACATCCGATTAACCCGCTCAATAAAAAGCCGAGCAGAGCGATCCTGCGATTCGATACCAATTCCGGTCCAGTTGCTCTGGAGCTTCAGCCGGAACGTCCGGTTCTGGGCATGGGCGATGCCTGGCGCAGCCAGCGCAGCAGACCCGACGCCCGCCGCACCCACGGCGGCAGATTTCAGGTAGCTCCGGCGGTCAACCGCCTTATTGGTGCTGGCGATTTCGGCCCCAGCGTCACCATCTTTCTGTTTTGACATGCGCTCCCTCCTCACGGTTGCTTCTTTTTAATCTAACCGCATGGGAAGAAGGCTCTTGCAATTCGACGTCGCTTGTCAATAGCAATCTTTGTATTGGTCTTTGCGCCGCTTTACCTGCGGGGAGGCGATACCATTTTTTCCGTAATAGTCGCGAAAGTCGGCTGCCTTTTTATGTTTTATGGGGACATACGCGCGAGGTAAGCGCTAAAGGGGGCCATACGCACCGGGCAGCGCGCCGCAAATGAATTTGCCCACCCTAATTGAACACCCGCCCCATCTGCTCCCCCCATGGCAGCCTCGCCACCTCCACCATCTCATTGATCGAAATCGCCGGCTGGCGCCGCTTCACCACCAGCGCCTCCAGCACCTCGGGCGCCAAAAAGGCCAGCCGGATCATCCGGCCGACATACTGGTCGGAAATCTTCTCGCTGGCGGCGATGTCCTGGATGCCGACCATCTCCCCCTCCTCCAACTGCCGCCGCCACTTCCACGCCCGCGCGATGGCGCGCAGCACATGCGGAACCTGGCCATGGCTACCAGGCAGCCCGGCATCCTCAGGCGGCAGGATCTTCGGCCGTCCGTTGCGCTTGCGGAGGGTTAGCGGGATCACAACCCGGATTCTGGTGGCGGTTTCACTCATGCAAAGGCCTCCTCTTTTGCGGGCCGCAGCATGTCCCGCAGGACCATGCCGAGCCCTTCCTTGCGCAGATCAACCGCGATGCCATTGGTGCTGACGGTGATGCGCTCGACGAGCAGTTGGACAATGCGCGCCTGCTCGGCCGGGTACAGCGCGCCCCAAAGCCGCTCAAACCCGGCAAGGGTCGCGACCACCGCCGCCTCCTCCACCTTCACGCCGTCGCGGCGCAGCGCGGCAATGGTGCGCGCGGTGATTTCCGGGGCGCGAATCATGCGGTGGATTTCGCCAATCACGGCGTCCTCCACCATCGGCGCCGGCAGCCGCAGCGGCCCAGGGCTTTCATCCAGCGCCCGGTTACGGATCACATCCATGGAAACATAGTAGCGATACTGCCGAGTGCCCTTCTTGGTGAAAGCCGGCGTCATGGCGCAGCCGGTCTCGGTAAAGATGAGCCCCTTCAGCAAGGCGGGCGTGCGCGCCCTAGCATTTGCAGCACGCAGCCGCGGGCTGGTTTGCAGAATGCTATGCACCTTGTCCCACAGGCTACGGTCAATGATCGCGACATGCTCGCCGGGGTAGGAAGCGTCCTTATGCGTGGCCTCGCCCAGATAGACCCGGCTATTCAGCAGCCGATAGATATAGCCCTTGTCGACCGGCCTGCCGGACTTGGTGCGCACGCCTTCTGCCACCAGCGCCTTGGCGAGTTTGGTGGCGGACCCGATGGCCACGAAGCGCTTGAAGATCATCCGTACTGTCGCGGCTTCGGCTTCATTGATGATCAGCTTGCGGTCGCGCACGTCATAGCCAAGCGGGACATAGCCGCCCATCCACATGCCCCGCTTGCGAGAGGCCGCGAATTTGTCGCGGATGCGTTCGCCAATAACCTCGCGCTCAAATTGCGCAAATGACAGCAGGATGTTCAGCGTCAGCCGCCCCATGCTTGTGGTGGTATTGAAGGACTGCGTCACGGAGACGAAGGTGACCTGGTTGCGGTCGAAAATCTCCACCAGCCTGGCAAAATCCATCAGCGAGCGCGACAGCCGGTCAATCTTATAGACCACGATCACGTCAATCAGCCCGGCTTCGACATCGGCCAGCAGGCGCTGCAGCGCGGGGCGGTCCAGCGTGCCGCCGGATACGCCACCATCATCATAGGGCTCGCGAATGGCGGCCCAGCCTTCTGAGCGTTGGCTGGCGATATAGGCCTCGCACGCTTCCCTCTGCGCATCGAGGGAGTTGAATTCCATGTCGAGCCCTTCTTCGCTCGACTTTCGCGTATAGATGGCGCAGCGCAGGCGGCGTGGCATTTGCAATGCGGATGCTTGTGCGCGGTTCATCGCGGATCCCGCCCTGCCTCACGCAGGCCGAAAAAGCGATAGCCATTCCATTGCGTGCCGGTGATGGCGCGCGCGACGGCCGAGAGTGATTTGAATTTCCGGCCCTGCCAATCAAAGCCATCGCGCAGCACGGTCACGCTATGCTCGGCACCATCCCATTCGCGCAGCAGGCGCGTGCCGGGGATTGGCTTGCGTGGGTCGGTCATGATCGCCTTGCGGGTATTCTTGCCCTCGAGTTCCTTGACCAGCAGGTCGAGCACGCGGCGCGTGTCACGCGAAAGCCCGCCCAGCATGAGTTCCTGGATGCGATTGCCGAGGCGCACTTCCAGGTAGCTGCGGCTGTTATTCGGCGCGGGCGTGCCAAAGAGCGCTTCCCATCTTTGCTTAAGCTCGACCACGCTCATTTTCCGCAGCGCTGCCAGCTGTGCCACGACGCTGGCATCGCTTGGGCCGGCGTTCATTCGAACTGGCTCTGCTTCAGGTTTTTTCTTCAGTGCTGCCATCAACTTTCTCCGACGCGGGTGGTTGGTTTGCGACGACCAACACGGCGTTTAAGGGCGAGAATGTCGAATGAACTTTCTCTGTTTTCGGCAGATAAAAAGCTTGCCTCCTGGGCCTGAATTCGCGTCAGCCCGGTGGCAAGGATGCGTGCGACTTCATCCAGACGCTCTGGTCCCGATAGGCACTCGGCAGGGAGAGGATTGGGGCCGGAGAGAGCGTTGCGCATTGAGACCGTTCGCGATTGGGGGCGGTTGGCCGAGAGATGCGGTAGGCACCGAGTAAAAACAAGTAAAAACAACAGCTTGAGAAAAATTAGCAACTGCTGCGAAGGGCTGCAAAATCCTGCAAACCGACGTTTCTCTGCCCTTGGGTGGCCTGGCGGGTTCAATTTTGAGACACCGATTCGGGTCCCATTAAGCTCAATGCCTCGAATGCTCCAGCACAACGGCTGGTAGAAATACCGGTTTTTCCTCTTTTTCGTGTTCTTGGTATGTTCTATATTGCAATTGTCCCTCCCCCCCGACCGAAAAAGGGCTTTGTATGGCAACAATTACGTCGTTTTTCCGTAAAACCCCTGTGCCAAGCCTTCAGGCCTATTTTGAAACCAAATCCTTCAACCTTCCCCCCTCGGTTGTTTGGACAGAGTCCGAAAGTGACGTCGCCTCGGCCCTGATTGCTGCGCTTGATTCATTGGCAGAAGCGGACCGCGAGGCATTGATCCTAGAAGTTGGGCGGATCATCGCTCTCGCTGACGAGCCTGGGCAGAACGCCCTGCTGGATGTCGTTCAGAATCGCCGTCAGTTTGACTTGGTGGCAGGGGGGCATAACCGCGCCCTCTGGATGCGGATGCATGAGCCCCGTGCGTTTCAGCTGGCCGAGGAGGTCAGATACAATGACGAGAGACGGCGTGGCAGGATGTGGTCAGGCTATGTCGTCGAAAGACAAAAGCTTATTCGTAAGGACCAGCTCTCGGTCGAGGCTTTTACCGCCGCGATCAGAGCCAAGTTTGGCACGGATAAAGTCCATGTGGATGTTTTCGATCGCCACCGCGTAACTTTCGATGGCGCCAGCCATCAGCTTGTCCAGGTTGCGATTTATCGCGAAGGTAGTCCCGATGATGCTCTGGGATTCGATGGGAACGGAAAACTGCATCGCCGCATCGTAAAGCCGGTCTATGAGGCCTGCATCACCTACGAGCCATCAGACGGCGTGCTTGAAGTCATCGCGAGCGATAAGAGTATCCGCGAGTCTTTGGCGGGCCTCATGGGGCATCATCTCTTGGGCATTCCGTTCCGGGGGGAAAAGATCGCTGCGCGCGAGTATGATCTCAGTGTATTGGTCGAGCCTTTTACCTTTGCGACCGACGCAAGTGCATCTATCGAGCAAAGAATCGATTCAGTAAATATAAGGGAACTCCGATTTCAAGCGCTGGATCGGCCAAGCCAGCGGGTCACGTTGGAATGCAACGAGAATGATGGGGAAACGATCTGGGAAATGGCAGATCGGCATATCGGACCGGTAGCTTTGCGACGTGCTGACTGGACCATCACGCGCGCGCGCCTCGTGGTTAAATTCGTACCTCATGGAAAATCGCGCCGCGCGAAGACCCTCAGCTTGATGATCACCGTACCAAACGGCTGCAATCTGAAGGGGATGACAGCAGGAGAGCGACTGATTGGAGAAAAATACCTTCGTGACTGGGGTATTTTGACGGGCGGAGCGGACGCTGGTGGCGCTGATCGCACATAAGGGCGCAGTCGATCTGCTTTTGCGAATCCTGGAGACCAAATCCGGTAGGATTAGTGGCGCGGTGATGCACGCCAGCTTCGGCGAAGCTGGCAGGAGGCTGATCGAATCCAAGCTCTTATTGAGTACCGGCCGGACCGACATGTTTTCTGTGATGGATGATTATGAGGACGAGCCCGTAAGGGTGGAGTGGTCGGCTGAGCAAGAATCCTATGGCTATTTCGCTCGTTCGGGCCAATGGTCCGCCGTACCAGCAGAAGACCTTGCTTTCTACAAAGTGACGATGCCCATATTCTTTTCGCAGCTTCTTGTACGCTGTGAACGCGGTTCAGCGCAGCGTGATGAGGTGTTGATACCAGAGGTAGTCTGGGATCTTGGTTCAGTGAAGCTGGAAAGCCGCGGGCAACCGGTATCTGTTTGGTTTGCTCGAAGGCTTTTTGAATCCGAGCATTTGAAAAGCCTTGAGGCATTAGCATTGAGGCGCCCGGCCGTCGGTATGCGTGTTATCATCACGTCAACCACAGATGCTTTGGATTTGGATTTACCGGGCCATATGATTGTGGCCTTACGGGACGTAGGCGAAGCTGCGGCGAGCATCAGCGTTGATCCTATCATTCTCGCCAAGCGCATGAAAATGGTACCAGCGTCCCAGCTAAAGCCGATTGGCCATTCAGCGGACTATGGGCAAATCCGCATCGGGCAGCAGATCTTCATTTTCCGAGGTGATTTGCACCGCCAAATTCTGAAAATCCTGGTGGATGCATATAATCGGAACGATGCGGTGTGTCGGACCTCCCAGGTGCTGGAAGATGCTGGAGCGCGTGGCAAGACCAACTCCCTGGCTAGAGCCTTCAGCAAAAATGCGGATTGGCACAAATTCATAAAAGAAAAGGCCGGAAACTGCTGGATTGAGTTCTAATCCACGCTCTTCCCCTATCCGAAAGCCGCCCTTGAGGCGGCTTTTTTCATTTTTGACGCTCTCCTTCCGTTTCTCCTTCCTTCCTCCTTCCCTGCTCCTTCCACCTGGTCAGGCAAGGTTCCCTCACGGTTGCTCGGCAGCCGAAGGAGATCCGAATGACTACGCGGCATTTGAATCAGAATGATCTGGCGCTTCGCTGGAATGTAAGCCCCCGCACACTCGAGCGTTGGCGGTGGCTGGGTCAGGGCCCCCTGTTCCTGAAACTGGGCGGCCGCGTGGCCTACCGGCTGGAAGACATTCACGCTTTTGAGCAAGCGAAAGTCCGTGAGGCAACCGGCGTTACCGCTCCATCAGATGGTGCACGCCATGGGTAAAGCCTCCCGCGACAAGGGCCTCCGGCGTGAACGGGCGCTGGTGGAGATCCATCGCCAAAGCGGCATCGCCGCCGAGCGTGTGCCGCTATCCGGTGCCACGCACTATCGCGGCAATGGCGCGGACATCGACATCTATGCGCGCGGCGCGGCCGAGCCGCCGTTGATTGCCGAAGTCAAAGCGCGCGGCGATGGCGAAGGTTTCAAGACGCTGGAGCGCTGGCTCGGCACGCATGACGCGCTGTTTCTATGGCGCGACCGTGCGGCACCGTTGGTGGTCGTGCCCCTGCATGTCTGGCTGGAACTGATTGGTCGCGGCCTGCCCGCACCGCAGGTGAAGTCATGACGCGCCGTTCCATGCGTCGGCTGCGTCGCCTCGGCCACTTGCTGCGCAACCTCTCAATCGGCGCTGCCTTCGCCGGCGGTTTCATCGCGCTCTGCTGGATCGCGGAACTGCTGGTGCTGCCATGACGCCTATTCCCTTGAAAATGACGACGCCCGTCCGGCCGCCGTCATGCAAGCCAAAGCCGGACATCACCCATTCCAACGAGACACACATGAGTAATCGCACCCAACTGGCGCAGTTGCGCACCCTGGCCACGGGCCGCCCCTCCTACGCGCTCGAAGCGAAGGAGGCAGCGTGATGAACCATCAGCTTCGCATTGAAGTGATCATCCCCCTTGAAGGGGATGCCATCGCCCGCGCCAAGGAAGTGGCCGCCTTTGAGCCCACCATCGAGACATTTGCCGAGGCGGTGGTCCGTGCCGGCGGCGATCTCAAGATCGATGTCATCAAGGCCAAGGCGCGCAGCGCAAAGAAGGAGGCTGCGTGATGGCGATCTCCCTTGCATCCCTCCGCCGTGGCGGGGACACGCGTCCCCCACGGTTTTTGATCTATGGCGTTGCCGGCGTCGGTAAAACCAAGCTCGCCGCCGATGCGCCAAGCCCGATCTTTCTGCAAACCGAGGACGGCCTCGGGCGGATTGATGCAGCGACCTTTGGCCTGCTGCGCAATTTTGACGCTGTCATGGAAGCGCTGGGCAGCCTTTACTCCGAAGCGCATGAGTTCCGGACGCTCGTCATTGATAGCCTTGATTGGCTGGAACCGCTGATCTGGCAGCACACAGCGCAGCAGCACAATCAGCGCGATATTGAAGCTTTCGGCTATGGCAAGGGCTATCAGGCCGCGCTGGATACCTGGCGGACCTTTCTGGATGCGGTGAATACACTCCGCGATGAATGCGGCATGGGCGTTCTGCTGATCGCGCATGCGGAAATCCGGCGCTTTGATAGTCCGGAAACCGAGCCTTACGACCGCTACCAGCCGAAGCTGCATCGCAGCGCATCGGCCCTGGTGCAGGAGCATGTCGATGCAGTGCTGTTCGCGAATTACCGGATCAGCACGCTGAAATCCGATGTCGGTTTCAACAAGAAGGTCGTGCGCGGCGTGAGTGGCGGTGATCGCCTGCTGCACACAATCGAACGCCCTGCCTTCCTGGCCAAGAACCGCTTTGGCCTTGAAGAAACCTTGCCGCTCGCCTGGGCCGATCTGGCCGCCGGCATTCCCTTCTACGCGGCAGCGCCCAACGCCCCCGTCATCCCCACCCAAGACACAGGGAACTGATCCCATGGCATCCCTCAATGGAACTTTTGATGCGACCGAGGTCGCCCCCGCCGTCCCGCTCGAGGTGCTGCCGCCCGGCAAATACCTCGCGCAGCTGATCGAAAGTGAAATGGCACCGACCAAGGCGGGCGACGGGCAGCTGCTGAAGCTGGTCTTTGAGATCTTGGAAGGCCCCTCCGCGCGGCGGAAGATCTTCGATCAGCTGAACCTGGTGAACCGCAACGAGCAGACGGTGGAGATCGCGCAGCGCACCTTGTCGGCCATTTGCCACGCGGTGGGCCAGATGCATGTCGGCGATAGCGAGCAGCTTCACTTCAAACCGCTGTTCGTGACGCTGAAGGTCGAGCCTGCCGGTACCGACAAATACGGCGTTCACCGCGAGGCGCGGAACAAGGTGTCTGGCTATTCCGCCGCCAAAGCAGGGAGCACCAGTGTCGCGCCGAGCCAAGCAGCGCCGCCGCCCCGCCCCGCGACAACGCCCGCGCCGGCCACCCGTCCGGGCACTGGCAGCACGCCCCCCTGGCGGCGCACCTGAGCGCGGGGGCTGCCATGGTATCCTTGCCAATCCCGCCAACGCCCACCGTATCGGCCATCTATACCGCCTATGAGGCGGCGGCCGATCACGGCTTTCGGGAACATCTGGGTGCCTCACTGATCGGCACCGAATGCGAGCGCGCCATCTGGTACGGCTTTCGCTGGACCACGCGCGCGAAGCATACGGGCCGCCTGCTGCGGCTGTTTGATACTGGCAATCTGGCGGAGGCACGCTTTGTGGCCGACCTTCGCCGCATCGGCGTGACGGTGCTGGATCTTGATCCAGCCACCGGGCGCCAATGGCAGCTACGCGATACGGGCGGGCATTTCGGCGGCAGCATGGATGCGGTGGCGATCGGGCTGCCCGAAGCGCCCCGCACCTGGCATGTCTGCGAATTCAAAACCCATAGCGAGAAGTCCTTCCTCTCGCTCAAGCGCGATGGCGTCGCCAAAGCCAAGCCGCAGCATTGGGCGCAGATGCAAAGCTACATGCATCTGGCGGGGTTGGATCGCGCCTTTTACCTCGCGGTCAACAAGAACACCGACGAGCTTTATCAGGAACGCCTGTATTACGATGCCGAAGCTGCACTGCGTATCATGGCCAAGGCTGAGCGGGTCATCGCCGCGAACCGACCGCCCGCGCGCATCAGTGACGATCCAGCATGGTGGCAATGCCGCTTTTGCGAGCACCACGCCACCTGTCATGAAGGCGCGATGCCTGAGCGGCATTGCCGTTCCTGCCTGCATGCCTCGCCCACCCATGACGGCGCCTGGCATTGCGCGCGGCACAACCATCAGCTTGGCCGGCGCGACCAGGAGGCTGGCTGCGTCGCGCATCTCTTTATTCCCGACTTCATCGCGGGTGAGCAGGAGGATGCTGGCGAGGATTGGGTCAGCTATCGGCTGCGCGATGGCAGCATCTGGCGTGACGGCGTTGCCGATACGCCAACGCCGAAACTGATCCTGCACCATCCCTGCCTGACCTGCAGCAACACCATGTTTTGCGTGGGGCCCGGCAAGGGGCCGCATATCGCGGAATTGATCTGCACTGGATGTGAGCGAGGCGGTCGCTGGCTCAGCAAGGCTGATGCCGTGACGATGGGGGTGGCAGCATGAACCGCGATCTCCTGGTGATCGTCACCATCAAAAACAATGCGCTGCTGACGGCGATGCGCGCTGCAGGATGTGAGACCGCAGCCGCACTCGCACGCGACAGCGGCGTCTCCTATACCCGCGTCAGCGACTACCTGAAACTCAAGATCGCACCGCTGCGCCAGGACGGAGAATGGCGCAGCTGCATCCTCGCCATCTCGAAGACGCTATGCAGGCTGCCCGAGGATCTTTTCCCTGCGCCCTTCATACGACGGGCGCTGGATACCAACCGCGTTACGCGGGAAGTCGACGCAGAGGATCTACCGGCACTTGTTGGCAGCTCGACCACCTCCATTGCCTACGATCCGGAACGGGCAGTCGCCATGGGTGCCGCCGTCGGTGCTCTCGACGCCGCGCTGGCCAGCCTGCGCCCGCGGGAGCAGCGCATCATGCAGATGTATTTCGGATTGAATGGCGACGCGCCACAAACATTCGAAGAAATCGGACTGTTGTTCGATATCAGCAAGAACCGGGTACGGCAGATCGTGCTGCGGGCCCAACTCATGCTTTCGGCGCCGAGGCACGATCTGCGCCGGCGCTGCGCGCCGCTCCTTGAGGACGGAATGGAAGGGGCGCAGCGTTGACCCTCTCCCTCCGCCCCTATCAGCGCTCGGCCATCGAGGCGCTCTACGAATACTTCTCCGCCAGCGCAGGCAATCCGCTGGTCGTGCTCCCAACCGGCTGCCATGCGGCTGGGACTCTGATCCTGATGCATGACGGTTCTACAAAATCGGTCGAAGACGTGGTGCCAGGTGACCTGCTCATGGGGCCAGACAGTAAACCACGTCGCGTTCTGCAGCTGGCCCGCGGCCACGAGCGCATGTGGCAAGTAACCCCGAAGCGTGGCGGTGATGCCTTCGCCGTCAACGAGGGCCACATTCTGTCTCTTGGGACAACCAATGAAGGAAAGCCCTATCGCTGCACTCAAGATGGCAGCAGGATCGATAATATCTCCATCCGTGAATACATCACAAAGTCGAAATCATGGCGTCACCTTCGGAAGCTGCGGCGGGTCGCCGTAGACTTTCCGGTCCGCCCGGCACCGCCGTTTGATCCCTGGGCGCTTGGTGTGCTGCTCGGTGATGGATGCCTGACGCATGGTGTGGAAGTCAGCAACCCGGATATAGAGGTGCTTGATGGCCTCTGGGCTGAGATGGAACGATACGGGCTTCACTACAGGGCGCGGGAGAATAGCCGCGGTACCTGCTGGGGCGTTGTATTTTCAAATACCGTGGCTCAGCGTGGAAAGCCCAACCGCGTGAAAGCCATCCTCCGCGAGCTCGGCCTCGCCGGTCACGACGCCTCGGAGAAGTTTATTCCCGAGTGCTACAAGGTGGGTAGCCGTGATGTTCGCCTGGGGGTTCTGGCGGGCCTACTCGATACTGATGGTCACCTTTTCGGTGGGACTGGCTTTGACTACATCAGCAAGTCAGAGCAGCTGGCGAGGGACACCACTTTTGTTGCCCGTAGCCTCGGCCTTTGCGCGTCATGCGTGCCCTGCCAGAAATTCGATCAGAACGGCGTTGGCGGCACATACTGGCGTGTGACTATCTCCGGCCACACAGATATGATCCCGACCCGTGTCGTACGGAAACGTGCTGCGCCGCGCCGCCAAAAAAAGAACCCGCTGGTCACTGGTTTCGATTTACAACCGCTGCCGGAGGGCCTTTTCTATGGCTTCTCGCTTGATGGCGATCATCTCTATTTGACTGCCGATTTCACTGTTCATCACAATACAGGAAAAAGCCTCTGCATCGCGGGCTTCACGCAGGAGGCGATCGCCGCCTATGGCGACACCCGCGTGTTGATCCTCACCCATGTAAAGGAGCTGATCCAGCAAAACTTCATGGCGCTGCTGCGCGCCTGGCCCGATGCGCCAGCAGGTATCTATTCGGCCGGGCTGTCACGGCGCGACATTCACGCGCAGATCCTGTTTGCCGGTATCCAGTCCATCCACCGCCACGCATACAAGGTGCAGCGTTGCGATCTGGTGCTGATTGATGAGGCGCATCTGCTCGGGCGCAATGACAGCGGCATGTATCGCCGCTTTCTCACGCAGCTCAAGGAGATCAATGCCGGCCTCACCAAGGTCGTCGGCTTTACCGCCACACCTTACCGGCTGGACAGCGGCCTGTTGCACGAGGGCGAGGATCGGCTTTTTACCGATATCGCCTATGAGGTGCCGGTGCTGGAGATGATTCAGCAGGGCTATCTCTGCCCGGTAGTCCCCAAGCAGATCACGACCCAGCTTGATGTCGGTGGTGTTGGCACGCGCGGCGGGGAGTTCATCGCCAAGGACCTTGAGGCGGCAGTCGATCGCGATGAGGTGACGCGCGCCGCCGTGGCCGAGATTGTTGAGCATGGTGCAGATCGCGGATCCTGGCTGGTGTTCTGCTCGGGCGTTGCCCATGCGCGCCATGTGCGGGACGCGATCCGCGAGCATGGCATCTCCGCCGAGACCGTCACGGGCGACACACCCGGGCCCGAACGCGATGGCATCCTGACCGCGTTCAAGGCCGGAAGGCTGCGCTGCGTCACCAACGCCAATGTGCTCACCACCGGCTTTGATGCGCCGGGCACGGACCTGATCGCGCTGCTGCGCCCAACCAAGAGCGTCGGGCTCTATGTCCAGATGGTCGGTCGCGGCACGCGTCTTGCCGAGGGCAAGGATGACTGCCTGGTGTTGGACTTCGCCGGCAATACGGCGCGGCATGGCCCGATCGACACGGTGGATGGCCGCAAGAAGGAACCCGCAGAGGACGGCAAGGCGCCGATCAAAACCTGCCCCGAATGCAAGACCATCAACCACGCGAGCGCGCGGCACTGCATTGAATGCGACTATGAATTCCCACCGCCGGTGGTGAAGGTGGCGCCGAAGGCTGCGTCGGACGCGCTGCTGTCCACGCAGATCCAGGCAGCCTGGTGTGATGTCACTGATATTGGCTACGCGCGGCATGAAAAGCCCGGCAAGCCGGCATCGCTCCGTGTCACCTATGAATGCGGACTTATCCAGCACAGCGAATGGGTGTGTTTCGAGCACACAGGATTTCCCCGCGACAAGGCGCTGTCCTGGTGGCGGCGCCGCGCACCCGACCTTCCGCCACCCATGACGGTGAATGAGGCGCTGGCCCAGCAGCATCATCTGCGCCGCCCCATCGCCATCCAAGTCCGGCCCACCGGCCAATACACCGAAATCACCGCCGTGAGGTTCATGTGAGATGCGCTGCTTGTCGCCTGCGCACTGCGCGCTGCTTTGGTTGGTTCGATCCGCGGCGCAAGACCGGCGCACCGCGCTTTGTCTGCTCCATGCGCTGCATGCATGCCATGCGACGGAGGTGGGGCGTGATTGATCCCGATGAATACGAAATCGCTGCCATCCAGGCCGCGAGCCCCATGGCGGGCGAGTATCTGGAAAGCATCGGCAAGACAGATCTTGCGGTGCTGACCGATGCCGAATGGCTGACGCTGCTGGAGGTGATTGTCACCGCCTATCAGGACGCGCTGGCGCAGCGCCTGGATAGCGGCAGCCATCCCGCACCGCCTTTGCCAGGGAGGGCCGCATGAAGGATTTCATGGCGCAGTTCGGCGCGCGGCTGGTGGATAATGGCTATCCGGTCATCCCCATCATGCCGGGCGCCAAGGTACCGGGCCATTTCCGCAAAGGCGCCTGGGCGGCCTATCCGGATTGGACGCGGCATTGCGACCGGGCGACCAAAAGCTTCGAGATCGACATTTGGCGCCGCTGGCCCGATTGCGCGGTGGGCATCGCCTGCGGCGCGGTGGTCGGCATCGACATCGATGTGCCGGATGCCTCGGTCGCGGTGGCGCTCACTGATCTGGCGAAGCGCATGCTGGGCGAGACACCGTGCCTGCGCATTGGCCAGGCGCCGAAGCGCCTGCTGGTCTATCGCGCTGCCACAGCCTTTCGCGGGCGAAAGCGCCATCCGCTGGAAGTGCTGGCACGCGGCCAGCAATTCGTCGCCTACGCCATTCATCCTGTCACCGGGCAGCCCTATGCCTGGCCGGAGGAAGGCCTGACCGAAACACCGCTTGCGGACCTGCCCGAGATAACCGAAGCGGCCTGCGACGCCTTCCTGGACGCCGCATGGGACATGGTGCCGGCGGCGCTGCGCAAGACCACGCTGAACATGGATAGCCCGAGCGACACCTGGCGCGGGCCATCCGATCCGAGAGGCACCCCAGAAGCCGTCGCTGCCGCGCTGGCCTATCTGCCGAATGATGATCTGCCTGGGAATGAATGGATCACCATCGGCGCCGCCATCAAAGCCGCAATTGGCGAGGAGGGCCGTCAGCTTTGGATCGACTGGTCGCGCAATGCGAGCAAGTCCGGACAATCGGGCCGCACCGATACACCAGAACGGCGCTGGGCCACACTCAAACCGCATAGCGCAGGTGCGGGGAAAATCTATTGGCTGGCAGAAAAGCGTGGCTGGCTTCCGCCGCCTGAAATCATTCTGAATGGGAATGTGGCGGAGCAAATGGCAAAGCCGCATCCGGCGGCGGGGCTGTTGGCAAAGGTAGGCACTGCGCCTGCCCCGAACGCACCACCACCCGCGCCTTATCGTGTTCCGCCAGAACTGCTGCAGGTTGACGGCGCCTTGCGGCTTTTTCTCGATTACGCGAACGCGACGGCCATAAGCCCGCAACCCTTCCTCGCGCTTGGCGCAGGTATCTGCATGATCGGCGCCCTCGCTGGCAGGCGGTACCGCACGCCCACCGATTTGCGCAGCAACGTCTATGCGGTCGGCATTGCGGACAGTGGCGGCGGTAAGGATCATGCGCGGCGTTGCGTCAAACGCGCCATCTTCGCGGCAAAGCTCGACCGCTACCTTGGCGGCGAAGAACTCGCCTCATCAGCCGGGCTGCTCACATCCTTGCAGCGCCATCCGGTACGGTTGTTTCAGGTCGACGAATTCGGCCAATTCCTGAAGGCCGTCTTGAGTCCGCGCGCGCCGACGCACAAAGCAGCCATCTGGGCTGAACTGACCAAGCTCTACACCTCGGCGGCTGAGCCATACATCGGCACAGAATACGCTGACCAGAAAACCAAGCCGCGTGTCACGATTGAACAGCCCTGCGCGTGCCTCTGGGGCGTCACCGTGCCGGGACCATTCTGGATGGCGCTTGAAGGTGGCGCGCTGGGCGATGGGTCCATGGCGCGGTTCATGGTGTTCCTGACCGATGATGATTATCCGGCCCGCGATGGCGCGCCCGCACCAATGGAACCGCCAGCCGACCTTGTCGCTGCCCTCACCGGTATCGCGCGCGGCGTGCCTGGCCATAGCCACGGCGGCAATCTCGCCGATCTGATGGAAGCCACCGCACCGATGCATGCCTACACGGTTCCGCTCACGCCCGAAGACGAGACAGCCATGGCCGAGATACGGCGCGAGGCGACAGATCTGCTGCGTGCGCATCGCGGCACCTATGCCACCGCACTTTTTGGACGGTACGCGGAGAACACCGCCAAGCTGGCCATGATCGCCGCCATCAGCCGTGATCCGGCCGAGCCGGTGACGCAGCTGCGCGACGTGACCTGGGCCGGCAAGCTGGTCGAGCATTGCATCGGGACATTGGTGCGCGAAGCCGACCGCTTTGTCGGCGTGAACGATAATGAAGTCCGGCACAAGAAGGCCCTGAATGTCATTCGCGACGCAGGCAGCGCCGGCATCACGCGCACAAAGCTGATCGAAAAGACTCATTTCCTGGGCGAGCGCCGGGACGCCGTGTTTCAAGCGCTCTGCGAAAGCGGACAGATCACGATCGAAATCGTGAAGGGACGGACCAAGCCCACTCAGCTCTATCGCTTTGTGGCGCCCGAGCAGCGTCAGGACGAGCAAATAACCGAAAATCCGGGTGGGGAGCTAAGTCATTGATTTCGCGCTCTCTTACGCAAATAACCGAAAAACCGAATAACCGCGCGGGGGTATATATGTGCGCGCGGGTGGGTGCCGTTCGGTTATTCGGTTATCTCAGTTATTATTTTTTTCTATATATATCATATAGAAGGAACACGGTCTGTCTCTATCCGAAACGAGATAACCGAAAGGTTATTTCCTCCCCCTTCCTCCGCGAGGGATTGGTGGGTGGGATGCCATGACCCTCCCAGGCTCTCCGGCGCGGCCGCGCTCGTCCCTCAACCGCGGCACGCGCAGCCCCACCACAACACCCGAGATGGAAGCGCTGCGCCGCCGCGTCTGGCAGCAGCAGGGAGTGGCCTCACTCGCGATCGAGGACATCACCGACCCCTGGCTGCGCCAGGCGGTCCAGAACGAAGCCGTGCGCCGCTGGGGGCCTCGGCAGCAGGAGAAGAACCATGGCCGCTAAGCGCAAGCAGAAACGCACCAAGACGCCGGACACGATGGGCCCGTCCCCATGGCGCCTCCAGCATGGCGACTTCACGCCGCCGATCCGGGAAGCCGATCCCGAGACCGGGCGACCCGTTCAGCATCGCCGTGCGGTCGATACGCTGGGCCAAATGCTGGCCAATGGGACGATCACCCAGGAGATGCACGACGCCGGCGCTACGTTCCGCTCGCTGTTCTATGTGGCGGCGCTGGATGGCGTGACGCGGTCAGCCCTGCTGCGCCTGCCTGGGGGGGCAAGCGATGCGCTCTCCGAGCGCAGCCTGGACGCGCGGCGTAGGGTGGCGGCTGCGCTGAATGCGCTGGGTGGGCACGACAGCGCCGCAGGCTCCTGCGCCTGGTATGTCGTTGGGCTGGAGATGTCGGTGCGCGAATGGGCCATGCGGCAAGGCTGGGGCGGACGGCCTGTCCCGCCGCCGCAGGCGCAGGGGATGCTGGTGGCCACGCTCAGCGTGCTGGCGGGGCATCTCGGGCTGGCGGGGCGGCAGAGGGCGGCGTGAGGTATCAAGTAGCAATACCCACGGGGAAAATGAACCAGTCACGTGCTCGATGGCCATTTTCGTGCCATCCTATTTTGTCTGTCTTTGGTCAGCGGCATCGAAGCGCTACCGCAACTCCGGTATGCGCTCCATTGGCACGGCCTGCGTTCAAAATTCTGCAACCGAGGCAGATATGTTGAAAATGAGGGGACTTCGCCTGCTTGATGAAAATTCCTATGGCACTTTAATCGAGCCAAGGATTAATGTAATCAACATCAAAACCATCACCAAGGAGGAGAATGATGAGTCTTGTACTTGAGAGGGCGACACCTGCGTGGAGTGGTGAAATCCACCGTATGTTACACGCAGTGATCAATGAGATTGAAATTTATAACGATAAAGCTAAACATTACGAACGAGTTCTTTACGACCACGAATACATCAAAAGCCTGTTAGAGCCAGACGCAGCTTCTTGTGTCGTCGCTCACGTTAACGGTTCTCTGGCCGGCATTTGCCTTTGCCGAGAAGATAATGGTCCGTGGTGGCTTAGCTGGTTTGCGGTCAGGGCAGAGTTTCACGGCAGGGGTATCGGAAGCAGGCTGATCCAGACTGCTATCAAGGAGGCTTTTGATCGAAAGATTCAAAAGATTTGGTGTGATACCCGCTCAAATAATTTTCTTAGCATACCGATCCTGGAAAAGGCAGGCTTCTCCAAGCTTTGTGAGTTAAAGAATCACTGGTGCAATCAAGATTATTTTCTCTGGGAAAAGTTTATTTTTGAAACCGACTATGGTCGCCAGGATTAATGACTCATTGGTTCAAAATGCCGCGTTCAGGAGTTATGCATTGATGAGAATTTTGAAAACTACCAGGAACGTCATGGCAGCTCTCCGAGAAGAATGGGATCACTCTTCGACATTCATTAATTCGATGGTAGGTATATTTGGCAGCCTTTTTCTTGTTGCCGGATTCACCTTTGGTTTCGAGCAACGTTACGTTGCGATGTCGGTTTTATTTTTGACTTTTTTCTTTCTCTTATGGCGAGTTGGATTTAGAAAAAAAGGGTCAACTGTTCCGGATGATGTTGTGGACGAGATTCTATTTGATCTAAGGCGAGCAAATGCAGATGATTTTTCTGCGATATGGACGCTTGCAAAAGATGCTTTCAGCGAAGAAGCGCTTAATCAGGATTTACTCCGAAACGTTTTGACCAATCCAGGGTTTGGCTTCTTTGTTGCTTTCGATAGCCTTGGAGATGATGAGGAGGGAGCGCCAAAGCTCTTGGGCTATTTGGACGCCTACACTCTCGATTCGACTTCGGAGCGTGTTCAAAAATTTTTAAAGGGTGATATTTCAGAAGCTGACCTTGATGTGGGGGACTTATTGCCCATAAACGCAGAGAATATGCACCCAGATTGCATCATTTACGTTGCCGGCCTCGTTATCAGCCAGGATCGAAGCAGTGAAACGTTCACGCGAGCGGCAATTAAGCATCGAAATCAGCAAATTCTTCGTGAACTAATTACGGCATTCGTATCCTCAGTGGCTAAGCTTATGAAGGCGAAAAACGTTGACGAATGCGTCTTTGTCACACTTGGGCAGACAAGAGCTGGCCGTAGTTTTTCTAGAAGACTCAATCTACGCGAAATTGGAAAAATCAAGGGTGGAGTTACTTGTATTTATCAGGAAAAATGGGACGCACGAGAGATGCGGGCTCGTATGAAGAAATATCTCCCGGCGAGTTCTTCTGTTGAATGAGTACACCAGCGCAAGACGGAGAGCTTGAAAACGTTACGCTATCGGATATTGCCTACACACGCCCCACGTGCACCATAAGCAGAACTGGCGAACGAAAACAAAGGTAGTGCAGCGTAAAATTGTCGTGTTGCACAGCGGAATTCGCTTCGCCTATTATGCCTTCACCTTAAAGAATTGTGATCGCGATTGATCGTGAGGTTTTCGCCGATTGCAGTCTTCTAGGCACAAGAGAAGAGCAGCGAAACCAAGAGTGAACCCGATGGTTCCTTCCTGGCCATGTCGTATGCGGGGGGCGGAAGCGCCCGACCCCTCTAGCGTCAGAATAAAAATATGGGTTGCAGTTTGCACCATAGCCGCGTGAATTCAATGACTTAGGTGCAAACCTAGACCCCTAAGGTTTGCACTTGGTTTGCACCTAACCGCCGCATGGTTTGCACCCTTTCGGCGTGATTTCAGCAGCTTAGGTGCAAACCTCAGCGCATCGCGCCTCGCATCCCCGCCCAACCCTTCCCGGATACCCCCCATGACGCTTCCCTGGATGGCCGAGCGGATCCAACTCCGCGCGATTGCATCGCTGCGCCCGCATGCCGGCAATGCGCGCGTGCATGACGCGGCGCAGCTCGCGCAGATCATGGCCAGCATGCAGGCCTTCGGCTTCACCAACCCGCTGCTGGTGGACGAGGATGGCGTGCTGATTGCGGGTCATGGCCGGCTTGCGGCGGCTGAGGCGCTCGGCATCGCCAAGGTTCCGGTGATTGTGCTGAAGCACTTGGCACCTGCGCAAAAGGAAGCGCTGCGGCTTGCTGATAATCGCATCGCAGAGAACGCCACCTGGGACCAGGCGCTGCTTCGCGATGCGTTGGCCAGCGTCCAGGCGGCGGAGATTGATCTCGCGGCGCTGGGTTTCTCGGCGGATGAACTTGCGGGCATCCTCGCGGCGGCTGGAGATGCCGTGTCCGACGGCGATGCGCCCGAAGCCCTGCCCGCAGACACCGCCGAGAACCCTGCCGCGCCAGCGATTGGCGAGGATATTGATGATCCTGCCGATGCCGAGCCCGAGGCACCGCGCCAGGCAGTCTCTCGCCCCGGTGATTTGTGGTTGCTCGGCGCGCATCGGCTGCTGTGCGGCGATAGTACCGACGCGGCGGCCGTCGCGCGCGTGATGGAAAGCGATCGTGCCGCGCTGCTGTTCACCTCGCCGCCCTATGGCAACCAACGCGCCTACACCACCGGCGGTGTGACGGATTGGGATGCGTTGATGCAGGGCGTGTTTCAGCATCTGGACGCGGCGCTGCGGCCGGATGGCCAGGCACTGGTCAACCTCGGCCTGATTCATCGCGAGAATGAATGGCAGCCCTATTGGGAGGGTTGGCTGGAATGGATGCGCGCGCGTGGCTGGCGCCGCTTTGGCCTCTACACCTGGGACCAGGGGCCTGGCTTGCCGGGCGATTGGAATGGTCGTCTGGCCCCGGCGTTTGAGTTGGTGTTTCACTTCAACCGTTCGGCCCGTCAGGCGAATAAGATCATCCCCTGCAAATGGGCCGGCACGCCGAACAAGGGCAGCGGGCTGCGCGCCGCGGATGGTGAGGTGAAAGCCTATACGCATATCGGGCAACCGGTGCAGGACATGCGCATTCCCGACGCGGTACTGCGCATCACCCGCCATAAGGGCCGGGGCATTGAGACTGAGCATCCGGCGGTGTTTCCGGTGGCGCTGCCGGATTTCCTGATGCGTGCCTACACCGAGGCTGGCGAGGTGGTGTTTGAGCCCTTCGCGGGTAGCGGCACGACGCTGATTGCCGGGGAACGCACGGGCCGCGTTGTACGAGGCATTGAATTGGCGCCGGCCTATGTGGATTTGGCGATTGCGCGCTGGCGGATGCTCTATCCGGATCAGCCGGTGATGCTGGCGGATGACGGGCGCGATTACGATGCCGTCGCGGCAGCGCGGGCGGAGGTGGCAGATGCAGCCTGAGCTTGCAGCTCATGTGGCGCCGCGCGGTTCTTGAATGGCGGGACCGCCGGACCATTTGATGAAGTATCGGTCCGGGCCCCTCTGGCGATGCACAGCGCATCGCGATGTCGGACCTCCATCCGGCGCGCCATGCGCGCCGTGGCAGAGGAGGCGTTTCGCTATGACTGAACCATCCCCTTCGCGCGTGCCGCTGGTGCTGCGCGGCTTTGGTGCCGTGCTGCTGCTGGTGGGCGCGGCGGGCTATTTGCTGCCGGCACCGCCGGTGCACTGGACGGCGCTGATCCCGGCTGGGCTTGGCGTGGTCGCGCTGCTGGTATCGCTGGCCGGTCGATGGCCCGTGGCTGCGGCGGTCGGCGGCGCGCTGGTCGCCATGGTGGCGTTAGCGGGCGGCGGGTCTGCGCTTGTGCAGTTGCCCGCGCTGCTGACCGGGGAGGCTGGCGCGGCGGTCGCTTCGCGTTCCGCCACTGCGGCTGCAGCGATCCTAGCGCTGGGCGGCCTGATATGGGCGCTACGCGGTGGGCGGAGCGGGCCAGCATGATCGGCAACCTTATCGCCTTCCTGGTCGCGACCTTTCTGGTCGAGCCGTTGCAATCGAAGTTGGCCGAACAGCTCGCGGGCGGGCGTGCGCCGGTAGCGGTGGTGCAGCAGGTCGAGGCCTGCGCAACCGCAGCACTGCCAGCGTTGGTAAAACGCGCCGCCAACGAGCCCTGGTGGGCCTTTACCACGACGATTGGCGCCTGGGTTGGCACCACGTCGCCGGTCGCGGTGCTGACCGATGCCGAACCCTCCTGCGCGCCGGCGCTGGCAGCCGCGCGGCCGTTCCTCGCCGGGTCTTGAACCCGGCTTGGGAACGGACGCCAGTTTGAAGCGTCAAAGCAAGCCCACAGCTCGGTCATTCCGCTTGGACGCAGGTTCATGGTCGCTCTAGCCAACGAGCGTCCGCCGCCAGTCGCGCGCTGCAGACAGGTATAGGGGACGCGGATAAAGCCGGCAGGGATATGCGGCACCGCACCCATCAATTTGGCATTCGGTAAAAACTTTGAGTCGTGGAGGTTGCCCATGCAGCCTGAGCTTGCCGTTGTATCGCTGCCGGTCGCGGCGCTGGTGCCCTATGCCGAAAATGCGCGCACGCATTCGCCAGCGCAGGTGGCGCAGATTGCGGCTTCGATCGCCGAATTTGGCTTCGTGAATCCAGTCCTGGTGGATGGTGCGGGCGTACTCGTCGCAGGCCACGGCCGCGTCATGGCGGCCAAGCGGCTCGGCATGGCATCGGTCCCCGCCATTCGATTGGCCCATCTCACCGAACCCCAGGCGCGCGCATTGCGCCTCGCGGATAATCAGATCGCGCTGAATTCCGGTTGGGACGAGGCGCTGCTGGCGGCGGAAATTGCGCGCATCCGCGACGATGCCTCGGTGGATTTGGACGTGCTTGGCTTCTCCGGCATGGAATTGGACCGGCTGCTGGCCGCCGCCGATGCTGGCCTGGATAGTGGAGATGCTGACGAAGCCCCGCCACTGCCAGTTAATCCCATCACGCGCGAGGGCGATCTCTGGCGCTGCGGTGACCATCGGCTGCTCTGCGGCGATGCGACCAAGCATGCCGATGTCGAGCGCGCCCTTGGCGATGGGCATCTCGCGGACATGGCCTTTCTAGATCCGCCCTATAATGTTGCTTACGAGGGCGGCACGGCGGCCAAGATGACCATCGCGAATGACGCGTTGGGCAAGGGGTTTCTGGATTTCCTGCGCCCGGCGCTGACGAACCTTCTCGCAGTTACCAAGGGCGCCAGCTATGTTTGCATGTCGTCTTCCGAGTGGCCGACGCTGCATCGCGCCTGGCAGGAAGCGGGCGGCAAATGGTCCAGCACGATCATCTGGGCCAAGAACACTTTTGCGCTGGGCCGCGCAGACTACCATCAGCAATTCGAAGCTATGCTCTATGGTTGGAAGGCTGGCGCGCAGCATTACTGGTGCGGCGCGCGCGACCAGGGAAATGTCTGGCATTTCGACAAGCCGGCCAGAAACGATCTGCACCCGACAATGAAGCCGGTGGCGCTGGTCGAGCGCGCCATCCGCAACAGCAGCAAGCCGCGCGATACGGTGCTGGATTGCTTTGGCGGATCGGGCACTACGATGATCGCGACGGAGCGTACCGGGCGGCGCGCGGTGCTGCTGGAGATTGATCCCGCTTATTGCGATGTGATTGTACAGCGCTGGCAGGAAGAAACGGGACAAGTGGCCATGCTGGATGGTGAGGACCACACTTTTGCCGATGTCGCGGCGAGGCGCCGCGATTCACAAGAAATATGATTGCATGAATACGAGACACAATGCTAACCGTTTTGCGAATCGGTTTCGATAGCTTTTTGGGGATTTACCGTGCCGCAGAAACAAGTCTTTACTATCGGGTACGAAGGTACTGATCTCCTTTCGTTTCTTGCGGAATTGGATACGGTTGGCATCAAGCAGGTGATTGACGTCCGAGAATTGCCACTTTCCCGAAAGCAGGGCTTCTCGAAATCAGCCCTCGCCTCCGCTCTCTCGGAATGTGGGATTAATTACGTACATCTGAGGGCTCTCGGCGATCCGAAACCAGGCCGCGAGGCTGCTCGTCGTGGTGATCAGATAGGCTTTCAGCGTATCTACCGAAAGCATCTCGCGAGCCCCGCCGCTCAGTCGGCATTGTCAGATGCGATACGGCATGCGTCTTCTATGCGTTCTTGCTTACTGTGCTTTGAGCGTGACTTTATCGGGTGCCATAGAGCTATTGTCGCGGATGCCATGGCAGCGACAAGTGGCATAAAGGTGAAGCATCTTCAGATTGTGCCACGCGTGAGAAATGCTGTGAGAGGCATCGATGAGCGTAGCGCCGTCCAAGTCTGGTGAAGCAGAGGTAATCGTTATTGTTAAAGCTGCTCCGCAGCTTGGTCAGAAGCATGGCGAGACAGTTTGTTGCGCTGGGATAGACCTCCAGGGAAATTGGCTTCGCCTCTACCCTGTTGCTTTTCGAACCCTTGAAGACGGCCAGAAATTCGGGAGATGGGATCGTATTCATTTTCGCTGGCGTCTGCCAAATGATGATCGCAGACCGGAGAGTCGGCGCGTTGATCAAGACAGTATTCGCCTGGTTGGTGAGCTACCCCAAAGGGAGCGCCAGCAGTTTCTTGCTGCCCGAATAGTTACGAGCCTAAATCGCGAACGTGCGGCGAAGCGCAGCCTTGCACTGTTAAAGGCACAGATCCTCAAATTTTCATATGAGCGCAAATCTGACAAGGAAATTCAAAGCGAAAGGGCTGCCTTCGCTGCCCTTCGTAATCAAAGCGATCTGTTTAACACCAAGCCATTGATTCCGTACGAGCCTTGCCCATTCAAATTCCAATATCGTTATCAAACAGAGGACGGTATTCGCCAAGGAACATGCCAGGACTGGGAGATCGAGGCGACGTTTTACAACTGGCGTAAGGCTTCTGGAGAAGAAAAAGCCCTTATTGATATTCAGCGCGTCTTCGGCGATGAGTATCCCAAAAAGGGTATGCTCATGGCTATGGGTACGCACTCCCTGCATCCGGACACTTGGCTCATTAACGGCATTGTTCGGCTCGACGATGTAAGTCAGATGACATTATTCTGACGCAAGCGGAACTTGCCGTCGATGTTCGATTATATCGCAATGAATGAGACCGAATCATAGCAACAAAACAACTCTCATTCTTGCTTGGCTCGCCCCCCGCTACAGCGCGAATGGTCCCTCAAGCGCAGGGAAACTCCCCAGCGCCACAGCAAGGAGACCAAGATGAACGATACCACCGACACCGCCCAGCTTTTCCTAGAAATCGCCAAGCGGCACATGCCCTCGGTTGAAACGCTGGAAACCAGAAACCGCGACGCACTCGATTTCCACGATGTGGCGGTCTGGTCCATCCGCAATTCACTCGCGGAAGCCTACGCCGCTGGCCAAGCGGCCGCGAAGCGCAGCAAAAAGCGCCGCTAGGCATGACGACGAAGGGCCAGATGGCAGCAACCTCTGGCCCTCACATCATGATCAATTCGCCTCAAACAAAGCAATGAAATAACGCTCTATTTCGCTTGGCTCAGCCCCCATCACAGCGCGAATGGTCTGTCACGCGCAGGGGATTTCCCCCGCCGATGACGGAGACAAACAGATGAACACGATCCTTCCCACCGAAAACCAAGACTGGGGTTTCTGGGGCACCATGCGCGAACA
>Ga0315906_10002011_pt1 | contig 29289 bp, 24 predicted proteins | sample LakEriMetagenome_4_FD_203526 | JGI IMG/M metagenome (GOLD analysis project Ga0315906, IMG submission 203526) | Freshwater fungal communities from buoy surface, Lake Erie, Ohio, United States - Buoy 2 MA122 | ecosystem: Environmental > Aquatic > Freshwater > Lake > Lake biofilm | place: USA...
CGTTCTCCTGAGGAGCCGGTTGCTGTCTGCAGTCGGGTCAGTTTGCCTGATGAATCCATTATGGTTGGTACAGCAGAAAATATCGCCCAACTATGCCTTCACCAAAGCGTAGCTTCCCCAGCCTTGATAGTTGTCGGGCAATGTGTCGCCCACATGCAGCGAAGTGAACTGCGATCCATGTTTCATTCAGCATCGCAATGAACACATTGTATCCTATATTTCTTAAAACCGAAAATCTCCGATTTCTCATCGTTGGAGGAGGGGCCGTAGCGCAGGAAAAACTTCATTTTCTTCTGAAATCAAGCCCCGATGCGAGAATACGTCTCGTGGCTCCTGAAATTTCAGATGAAATTTTGGTTATGGTCCAGACTCACCAGATAGAATTGCGAATGAAACATTTCGCCGAATCCGATCTTGAATTTGTTTCCATTGTATTTGCGGCTACCTCGATTAAGGAGCTAAACGCATCGGTAAAAGCCTTGTCTTCGGCTAAAGGTCTTCTCGTAAATGTTGCCGACACACCGGATCTATGCGATTTCTATCTCGGCTCCATCATAACGCGTGGCGCGCTAAAAATTGGTATCTCTACCGATGGCTATTCCCCCACCTTCGCTCGTAAATTCAGGGAGTGGCTGGAGCATATTTTACCGGAAGATACGGGTCGATTGCTTCTGGCTTTAAAGTCCTACAGGGCTACGCTGAGGGGTAATTTCCGTCAAAAACTAGATAAGCTTAACGATATCTGCGAGGGCCTTTTCCCCCACAACGGTTGAACCCGTATTGGTCAGGTATTCGCCTGCCTCCTGATCGCGCAGAATCATACCGCATGTTATTCTTATGATTCCTTTATCGTACCTTCGCTTACCGATTTCAACCACTTAATTGCATTGATATGCTGAACATCGTGCTGTTTGGCCCTCCGGGTGCCGGTAAAGGAACGCAGTCAGAGTTCCTTATTGCCCAGTATAACCTGGTTCATCTTTCTACAGGCGATATTTTCCGGGCAAACCTCAAAGGCCAGACGGAACTGGGGGTACTTGCCAAAAGCTATATGGACAAAGGCGAGTTAGTTCCGGATGAGGTTACTATTCGCATTCTTGAATCGGAAGCTGATAAATACCCTGATGCGCGTGGATTTATTTTTGATGGTTTTCCACGTACGACGGCTCAGGCCAAAGCCCTTGATGTATTCCTTATGGCTAAAGGTACTGCGATATCGTGCATGCTGGCCTTGGAGGTGCCGGAAAATGAATTGCGCGAAAGGCTGCGTAAGCGGGCCATAATTAGCGGAAGGGCAGACGATGCTGATCCGGCGGTAATTCAAAAGCGAATCGAAGTGTATAATACAGAAACCGCTCCGGTAGCCGATTATTACAAACAGCAACAAAAGTATATCGGAATTCATGGCTTGGGATCCATCGAGGAGATTGGTGAAAGCCTTAGAGAAGCCATCGATGCAATTTACGCCCGCTAATGGCTGATTCGAATTTTGTAGACTACGTAAAAATCTGTTGCAGATCGGGCAAGGGAGGCGCAGGATCTGCCCACCTGGCCAGAGTTAAGGGCAACGCAAAAGCAGGACCCGACGGCGGCGATGGTGGAAGAGGTGGGCACATTATTCTGCGCGCCAATTCCCAAATGTGGACCCTCCTTCATTTGAAATATAGAAAGCACGTAATTGCCGGTGCCGGAAATCCCGGAATGGATTCGCGCAAAAAAGGTGCTGATGGAGACGATGTTATTCTCGATGTTCCTCTGGGTACCGTTGCCAGAGATGTTGACACTGGAGAGATCGACTTTGAAATGACCGAAGAAGGGGAGGAGCGCATTCTTGTTCCCGGCGGACGGGGCGGTCTTGGTAACGACCACTTTAAATCCGCAACAAATCAAACCCCACGCTACGCCCAGCCCGGAGAACCCGGGCAGGAAATCTGGAAAATTCTCGAGTTGAAAGTGTTAGCTGATGTAGGACTGGTGGGCTTTCCGAATGCAGGGAAATCTACCTTGCTCTCTGCCATGAGCGCGGCAAGGCCGGAAATCGCTGATTATCCCTTTACTACGCTTGTTCCTAATCTTGGCATTGTTAACTACCGCGACCACTACTCGTTTGTAATGGCAGATATACCTGGAATTATCGAAGGGGCAGCAGAAGGGAAAGGATTGGGACTGAGGTTCCTTCGCCATATTGAGCGCAATTCCTTGCTCTTGTTCATGATTCCGGCAGATAGCAAAGATCATGCAGCGGAATACCGCATTCTCCTGGGAGAACTCAGAAAGTATAACCCGGAATTGCTGGATAAGAAGCGCATTCTGGCTATTTCAAAGTCAGACCTTCTTGACCAGGAATTGAAAAGGGAAATTCGAAAAGTTCTTCCAGGCGATATTGAAGCTATTTTCGTTTCTGGGGTTAGCGGTGAAGGGTTGCCCCACCTGAAAGATGTAATATGGCATTATTTAAACAAACCGGATTATTCCGATGAGTAAGCCTTACGTTTGCTGAGGTCAGACTCAATCATGGAATCCCATACTGCCTGCTTGGCGCTGTTTATGCTGTGATTCGTCTCCTCATCATAACGGTTTTGATGGGCGAACATCTCATTCATTATGCGGGTGTAAATAGCATTCACCTTATCCCCAAGATTCTCCTTGGCAAAGCGTTCGACTGAAACCATTTGATATGCTTCCAGTTCTTCTCGGAATTTCCGCGCATATATTTCCGTAATGTCGAAATGCCCCTGCTCGTGATTAAGTAGATAGTCCGTTTCAGCCCCCTTCAATACCCAAGATTTCTCAGGGTTAAAATAGCACTCTGTTCTAAAACTGATTAATTCGCCTTCCTGGATCGACTCAAACCGTATGCCGGAGTACGTTTCTGCTTTGAAGCCAATACGTTTTGCACTAGCCATTGGCTTGAAGTCTGACCATTTCAATTCGCGCTCTTGCCAAAGCAGATCGCTAACTACACTGGCAGAAATAAGCAAAAAGGCGCTGAGAAGCAGAATAAAAGGCCTCATAATCGGGAATTGCTCCAAATTTCACGCTTTTTTTTCACCTTGCATACTAAACCCTCACAAATAAGGGAGATAACTATGTCGCTGATTCCTCGCCATTTATTGCGAATCTCGGAAGAGGTAGCTCAGGCTTTGAAACACAATATTCCTGTCGTCGCGCTGGAGTCTACCATTATTGCGCATGGAATGCCATGGCCCAGGAATCTGGAAACCGCAGAAGAACTCGAAAACATCGTTCGCGAGGGGGGAGCCGTCCCAGCCACTATTGCCATTTGTAAGGGCGAGTGTTGCGTGGGGCTTACCAAAGAGGAGTTAATCGAAATAGCTTCGGGTTCATCCGTTATGAAAGTGAGTAGGAGAGACCTGCCCTGGGTGTTGAGTAAAAAACTTCATGGCGCTACAACAGTAAGCGCTACAACATTGCTGGCTGCTTCCGCCGGAATATCTTTTTTCGCCACTGGCGGCATTGGCGGCGTTCATAGAGGATTTGGCGGACTTCCCGATGTTTCTGCCGACCTGTTCGAACTTGCCAAATGTCCGGTAGCCGTTTTTTCTTCCGGCGCAAAAGCTATTCTCGACCTTCCGGCAACCCTGGAGTATTTGGAAACACTTTCAGTTCCGGTCTTAGGTTACAGGTGTACTACCTTCCCTGCATTCTATTATGCCGATAGCGGTATTCCCTTGGACTACAAGGTTAATAGTGTCGGCGAAGTTGTATCCTTTCTCAAATCGGCATGGTCCCATAATGTCGTAAAGGGTGTATTGGTAGCAAATCCAGTTCCTGAGTCCTTTTCGTTGGATGCCTGTCTGGTAGAAAGAACTATTTCCAGTGCTTTGGAGGAGGCGAGGGAAAAGGCTGTTTCCGGTAAGAGAATCACGCCTTTTTTATTGCAAAAAATTGCTGAACTATCCGGGGGAAATAGTCTGAATACCAATATAGCGTTGGTTAAAAGTAATGTAGCTCTGGCAGTTTCTACGGCTATGGCATGGGCGAACTCCTAAACTTTTCGGCTCGGATATTAGCCGTATCTTTGACGCTAAAGTGCTCCGTATGTCGAAACAGGCTCTAGGTAGTGAAAAGGTATCTGCCACAGAATCCGACTTCAGAAAAGTAATGCTCAGCGATTTCCGTATGGCCTGTATCAGCAGAGAGGCCTCCTTGTTGGGCCGAAAAGAAGTTCTTACAGGTAAGGCTAAATTCGGAATCTTTGGAGATGGCAAAGAGCTCGCTCAGATTGCCATGGCAAGACAATTCAAAGCAGGCGATTTTCGATCAGGGTACTATCGGGATCAAACTTTCATGTTTGCGTTGGACCTTCTTAGCGTGAGGCAATATTTCGCAGCGCTCTATGCTCATACAAGCGAGGAATTAGAGCCAATGTCGGCGGGAAGACAAATGAATGGCCATTATGCTACCCATAGTCTAAACCTTGATGGATCGTGGAAAAACCTGGCAAACCAATTTAACTCCTCCTCAGATATTTCGCCCACTGGAGGTCAGATGCCACGCCTGCTTGGACTTGCACAGGCATCAGCCCTGTTCAGAAAAAATAAAGGCCTAAGTTATTTAAAAGAATTTAGTGATAATGGCAACGAAGTAGCTTTCGGAACCATAGGCGACGCATCGACCTCCGAAGGAATGTTTTGGGAAACCATGAATGCCGCTGCCGTACTTCGCGTTCCGCTTGCCATGTCGGTCTGGGACGACGGATGGGGAATATCTGTACCCAAAAAATTCCAAACCGTGAAGGAAAGTATTTCTGAAGCACTTAAGGGCTTTCAGATTAAAGGCGATAGCAACGGAATACGGATTTTTAAGGCGCGAGGATGGAATTATCCTGAATTACTCGTTGTTTACGAAGAGGCTATTGATTTTTGCCGTCGGGAGCATGTTCCTGTTCTTATTCATGTGGAAGAAGTTACCCAGCCACAGGGCCATTCTACCTCGGGGTCTCACGAAAGATATAAGTCCAAGGAGCAGCTAGCCTGGACGGAAGAGTACGATTGTCTCCGCCAGTTCCGTAAGTTTATAGTACTAGAAGGAGCGGCAACAGAAGCGGAGCTGGATCAGATAACCGAAGAGGCTCGTAATCTTGTTAAGGAAGGACAAAAGGAGGCCTGGCAGGACTTTAGAGATGAATTGGATGCAGAGAAAGCAGATGCCATAACCATCCTCGATCAGATGATAGGGCAGTTGCCCGAGTTACAAGGCATAGCTCAGGCCAGAAAAGAATTGTTTCTTAATAAAGAGGCTATTAGAAAGGACATTCTTGATGCCATGCGCTCATCTGTTTTATTGGCAGCTGGCCGTCGCACTCAAGCCGTTGCAGATGCAATTGCCTGGTTAAAAACAGCGTCTGAGACCAACTACGATCGTTACAGCGCTCATCTTTGGTCAGAGTCAGCTAAAAGTGCTCTTAACGTTCCGGTAATAGCTCCTTTGCTAACTCCCGATGCTGAACAGGTAGATGGGAGGGTATTGCTCAACCGGAATTTTGAAAGAATATTTGAGAAATATCCGGAAGTGCTCACCTTTGGTGAAGATACCGGCAAGATTGGAGGAGTAAACCAGTCTATGGAAGGTATGCAGCTAAAGTTCGGGGAGGAGAGGGTTTTCGATGTCGGTATTCGCGAAACTACCATTTTGGGTCAGGGAATTGGCCTTGCGATGAGGGGACTGCGCCCTATTGCCGAGATTCAATATCTCGATTATATGTATTACGCACTGCAAATAATGCGCGATGATTTGGCTACGGTGCGCTACCGCACCAAGGGCAGGCAAATGGCTCCCGTTATTGTTCGAACCCGTGGACACAGGCTCGAAGGTATTTGGCACAGCGGTTCTCCTATGGGGGCGATTATTCATTCCGTTCGTGGCATGTGGGTATGTGTTCCGAGAAATATGATGCAGGCGGCCGGGATGTATAATACTCTTCTTCAGGGAGATGATCCGGCCTTAATAGTTGAACCGCTAAATGGCTATCGTCTTAAGGAAACTCTTCCTGCCAATGTCGGAGAATATACTATTCCTCTTGGAATTCCGGAAATTGTGAAGGAAGGATCCGACATCACCATCGTTTCATACGGATCTACATTCAATATCTGCGCAAAAGCAGCTGCTGAGCTCGAGAAAAAGGGGATTTCAGCGGAACTGGTGGACGTTCGCACACTACTGCCGTTCGACAGGCATCAAATCATCGTTGAATCCATTCGCAAAACATCCCGCGTTTTGTTTGTAGATGAAGATGTTCCAGGAGGTGCTACAGCTTTTATGCTCGATCAGGTAATTAATGTTCAAGGAGCTTGGAAATATTTGGATAGCGAGCCTAAAACGCTCTCAGCCAGGAATCATCTTCCCGCTTATGGTACGGATGGGGATTATTTTTCCAAGCCATCTCTTTTAGATGTGGTGGAAAAGGTTTACGATATTATGTCCGAAGCCAATCCGGCAAAATATCCTTCTAGAGTTTAGGAATGCAGACTATTTCTGTTCCTATAACCGGCGAGTATATCGAGCTCGCTGCGCTCCTTAAAATAGCAGGATTGGCATCTTCCGGAGGTCATGCCCATCTGCTTATCGAAGATGGTATCGTAGCTTGTAATGGCGAAGCCGAAAACAGAAAGCGCCGAAAAGTGAGAAGGGGAGATAAAGTCCAGATCGGACAGGTGGTAATAAATGTGGTGTAATGTTGCTTGGTTGAACCCGATTTGTCTGTGTTGTAAAGCGTTTGGTTCCATGTCGAAATTTCCCTTAATTAGGTGGGTATGAAGAGTATTCGCATTACTATGGAGCGATTGGTTCTTTTCGCTCTGCTTTTTGGTCTTACCGCCTATGGAAGCGCCCAGGTTGTAATAAAAGGGGTGGTGAAAGATGCATTTACCGGAGATCGGATTTTTGGGGCAGCAGTAATTATTAAAGGCAGCCAGAAGGGAGTTAGCACCGATTACGATGGAATTTTTAAAATTGAAGTGCCTTCCTTACCATCGACAATTCAAATCTCGTTTATCGGATATTTTGCCGAAGAAATAGTCATCGCCGATGCGTCCAAAGAACTTCAAGTAAGGTTGCGCACTAACGAAATAGTTATTGATGCCGCCGAAGTGGTGGGTGAGCGAATTTCCGAGAAACAAAAACAGGAACCACTTACCGTGGAGGCTATGGACTTAATAGCCATCAAGGAAGCGCCCACCGGCAACTTTTATGAAGGTCTCGGTAATCTTAAAGGAGTAGATCTTACATCTGCCTCGTTGGGCTTTAAGGTAATCAACACAAGAGGATTTAACTCTACATCGCCGGTTCGATCGCTCCAACTAATCGACGGTGTAGATAACCAATCGCCCGGGCTCAATTTCGCTCTGGGAAATTTTCTCGGGAGCTCAGACCTCGACGTGGTTAAAGTCGATGTTATCGCCGGAGCCAGCTCCGCTTTTTATGGACCCGGAGCATTTAACGGGGTAATCAATATGAGCACCAAAGATCCTTACATTTTTCCCGGACTGAGTGCATCGGTAAAGGTGGGTGAAAGAAATCTCAATGAATACGCAGTAAGATGGGCTGATTACGCCACCAATGCCGAAGGCCGAAAGACTTTGGGATATAAATTGAATATCTTTTATCTAAACGCCGACGATTGGGAGGCACGTAATTACAATCCAGTCTTTGGTGCTCAGCATGGCAGGGAAAATCCTTACGGCTTTGACGCCGTCAATGTGTATGGTGATGAGCCTGTTGCCATTAATAACGACTTTAGCGATGATCCCTTTAATTATACGGGCCTGGGCACATTTTATCGAAACGGTTACCGCGAAGCAGATCTCACGAATTACGATACAGAAAACCTTAAGTTCAACGCAGGATTGTATTACCAGTTTCGCGACAGCCTGCGGGCTGAATACTCCTTCAATTTCGGTTATGGCTCCACGGTGTATCACGGGGATAATCGCTACCGCCTTCAGGACGTAAGATTCTTCCAGAACAAAGTGGAATTCGGCAAGCCTGGCAGGTGGTTTGTAAGGGCTTACTCCACTAAAGAAGACGCAGGATCGACGTATGATCTTGTTACTACGGCCATACGCTTGCAGGAGGCTTCGGGATTAACTGACGAGTGGAATCTGAGATTGGCAAATAACTGGAGCGGCGTTCTAGGTTATCCGGATTTGGTTCAGGCACAACCCCGCTACCAGGAAATTTTAAACCAGGTGTTAAGCTCCGGGCTTGATCCAGACGGTCAACTCTCTCTCTTTGGCGAGCTTCTGCAGGACTGGTACCTGCAGGATTATACGTTTTTTAATGGATTGTACACCAATGCTGTAGGATTGACTAACTCTACAGAGTCAGACTTTATTTCTTCTTTCTATCAGCCGGGTACGGAGCGATTTAACAAGGCCTTCGATGAGATTACCTCAAAGAAATTTACGGAGGGTGGCGCTCGTTTTTTTGATCGTTCTGCGCTATACCATGCGCAGGGGGAATACCGATTTACGTTACCCTTCGCGGAGGCCGTAGCCGGCGCAAATATGCGGCTCTACCGGCCAGATTCACAGGGGACTATTTTTAGGGACACACTCAGCTATTCATTCTATCCCGATTCATTGGATGCTCAGGGAAGGCCGGTGCCACGCGACTCCTCCGAAAACCGCATTACGAATTATCAATACGGATTGTTTTTCGGTTTGGAGCGAAAATTTCTCGACAATGCGCTCAAGTCAAATCTCACCTTGCGCATGGATAAAAACGAGAATTTCGATTATTTGCTGAGTCCTGCTGCTTCTTTGGTGTATTCGAAAACACCGACGCACGTGTGGCGTCTTTCACTGTCGTCAGCCATTCGAAATCCCACTCTTGCCGATCAGTATTTGTATTACAACGTTGGAAGAGCGACACTGCTGGGTAATATAGATGGCCAGTTTGAAGAAGGTCGCGACTCTTTATTTACTATCGCGTCGTTGAATGCATACCGCAATTCCCCAAGTTTATTGCAGGGGTTGAATAAATTGGATTACTTCAATGTAGATCGCCTGCGCCCGGAAAAAGTAAAAACCTTAGAAATTGGATATCGTGGAACATGGTTCAAGAATACCTATATCGATGTGGGGTATTATTACAGTATTTATGAAGATTTTATTGGCTACGTTATTGGTCTCAATGCAAAGTTTAATCAAGTAAATGGATTTCCGGAAGGGGGTATAAACGCATATCGTGTAGCGGCCAATGCCATAGGGCAGGTAACCACCCAGGGCCTAAATTTCGGCGTGAATTACTTCTTTCGTAACACGACCATTTCCGCTAATTATTCCTGGAATAAACTGTTGAGTGGCGATGAAGATCCAATCATACCCGCATTTAATACCCCCGAGCATAAGTTTAATCTCGGCCTCAGTGCGCGAAATCTCTCAGTGTTCAATTCACAAAGGAATTTCGGGTATGGAATCAATTACAAATGGATGGAGGGCTTTATTTTCGAAGGATCGCCTCAGTTTACAGGGCCCATCGAAACGTACGATATGGTAGACGCCCAGGTAAACGTTTACGTCCCAAAAATAAAATCCACCATAAAGTTCGGGGGTTCTAATATCTTCGGCGTAAGGCCTTTTTTTAGCAGCGAATACTCATCCTTGCCGGACAAATTGCAAAGGGCTATAAGTAATGAAAATATCCAGGTATACGGCGGTCCCGCAGTCGGACGAATACTTTATGTGCAAATTTTATTTGATTTGCAGAAGGCACCTTAATTTATTGGAAATTTAACCCCGAAAATAGAAACCATTAAACCAATGAATAAACGTTTACTTTCCCTCCTTTCTTTCGGAATGGTGTTGCCGCTTATTACAACCGGCCAGCGCTTTCTGGAAGATGTTTTTAGTGATGACGAGATTGTGGTGCACTCCAATATAGTGTTCGCTACCAATATCGATTTCCTTACCTCTGATTTAAGCGCACCTACTGTGCCAGCAGAATTGGTTACATTGAACACGGCAGTGCTGATGGGCAATTCTATCCCTGCGGCATATTTCGATCCTTTGGACGAATCTACGGCCTTGAAAGTGAAAAATATCCCTATGGATATTTATGAACCCGACCAGTCTGTAGATCCCTACGACAACCGCCCGGTAATAGTGTTTATCCATACGGGTAATCTTCTACCGCCACCCATTAATGGAGGGCCAACGGGAACCAAAACGGATTCCTCGGCTGTTGAGCTATGTCGGCAATGGGCCCGGAAAGGCTATGTTGCCGTTAGCTGCGACTACCGCCTCGGTTGGAATCCTATTGCCCCAACTGTTCAAGAACGCCGAGGAACGCTTCTAAATGCCGTGTATCGCGCCATTCACGATGTTAAAATGGGCGTTCGCTACCTTAGGGAGAATGCATGGTCCTTGAATACCTACAACATCGACGAAACTAAAATCGCATTATACGGACAAGGCACGGGCGGATACATATCCCAAGCCTACGCTACCCTGGATAATGGTCCGGTAGAGCTCTATCTGGAAAAATTCCGCCCCAATCCTTTCGATCTGAATACATCGTATGTCGATACTACTATCGTAGGAAATGTGGAGGGTTTCGGCGGGTTATTAAATCTCTACTACGACGAGGGGATTCCATCAACCATTCATATGTCCATCAATGCCGGTGGAGCGCTTGCAGACGAATCCTGGCTGGAAGCCGGAGATGTACCCATGTGCGCCATCAATTGCATACGGGATGATTTTGCCCCCTTTAACGAAGGTACAGTTATAGTTACTAATACCCTCCAGGAAGTGGTAGAAGTGCAAGGCCCTAATGTATTTATTCAGAAGGCTAATGATCTCGGAAATAACGATGTCTTCGCGGCTCTGCCCGCTGGCGATCCGTTTACCGATCGAGCTCGTTCTCTCTATGGTCAAACGTTCGAAGTATCCAATGGCGGGTCGATTACGGTAGCATCAACTCCGGAAGGACTTTTCCCCTTGGAGCTTCCATTGCGACCCTACCTCGCAAACCAGGCATCTCCCTGGGAATGGTGGGACCCCAATGCTCCAGTTGCGCAAGCCTTTGTAGCTCCAGGTGTTACTGCGCACATGGCTTCCCTTTACTCCAATCCCGACATGACTCCTGAGAAAGGTCGTGCCTATCTGGATAGCATTCAGGGATATATTCTTCCCAGAGTAATGTGCGTGTTTGAATTGCCCAATAATCCTTGCGAAAATATACCTCAGGGGCCCGAGAATGATCTTTGTGCTAATGCCGCGGACATCGGAGAAATATTCAATACCGGAGTTGGTGTTGTACAACTTTCAGATATATATTCCAACGCAAGTGCTACTGTTTCCGAAGATGATCCGAATACCGGTTGGGAGTGTTTTGGCGAGCCGGATGGCGGAGGCGACAGCCCCAGTGTGGATAATAATGTGTGGTTTACCTTTCAGGGAGACGGCACTCCTTACAGAGTTTTATCCAACGATTGCAATGGCACGCTCGGAGATGACTATATTTTTGAAGGCGACACCCAGTTTGCATTGTATAGCGGAGAATGTGGCTCACTTGTGCCCGTGGCATGCAATGAGGACAGTGAGGACGCAGGTCAGGGCAATTATTTTGCGGAACTAGAGTTCGAAACACAGGAGGGAGTAACCTATTATCTTATGGTCGATGGTTTCGACTGGACAGATTTGGGAGGAGCGCCTGCCGTTGGTTCGTTCTGCCTTCAGGTAACACAGATGGTAGTTAATATTGATGAACCATCGGCGGCTGCTTTCAGCCTATACCCGAATCCTGCTTTAGGCTATTTTATGATTAATTCGGAGAACCCTATACAGGGCATTAACATTTACAATATGGTAGGTGAGTTGGTGTATCAACCTGCCAGTAGTTTAAGTACTACCCTCCGTGTAAATTGCGAAAACCTGAGTGCCGGTGTTTATTTCGTAGAAGTTTTCGACGGCGAGAATAAGAGCACGCTGCGCGTAGTGGTGGAGTAATAAATTGTAGTGTCCTTAAGGAAAAAGAGGCCGCCTCAATAGAAGAGACGGCCTCTTTTCGTTAGAACACACACACAAATTTATTCCACTATGTTGAACTCCAACACACTTACCTTACCAGAGAGACCATTTAAAACCCCAAAGCCTACATAGGTTGATGCGGGAAGCCAAAAAGGCATGTTTAAATATGGTGCGGAGACATTGGTAAGGTAATAAGTGCCTCCGTCCAGCAAAATAAAGGTATTACCTCCCGTCGAATTGGTAACGGTGCTTTCAATCTTCCAAATCTTTCCTTCAGGAACGGTTACATAGGTGGCAGGAAAACTGGCATTAAGCAGTAATACCTGATTAAATTGGAGATTTCCCTGCCCTACTACAGCCAAGGATCCGAGCAAAAGGAATGCAATTAAAAGGTTAATGCGCATAAAAAGAAGTTATAGTACACTACAAATTTCGTTGATTTTTTGAAGAATCTGAATAATTCGGCAGTCAGAACTCTGCGGGGTAGACGATAAAAAGGGTTTAATCCAGGTAAACCTTACAGGAAGTATTATATTCCCGATTAGGAATAGCCTTTTTTATTTTGCCATCGTGCTCGCAATCCCTTAATTCTTAGGAGGCTCTACTTTTACCCTGATTTCTATTTCTGTTGGATTTTTAGGCGTGTTGGCAAATATTTGGACGCCTCGGTATTGCCAACCGATTTTTCCTTTCGTATCAAAAGTTACGCGAATACTTCCCTGCTTACCGGGAAGTACGGGCTCACTCGAATAAAATGCTTTGGTGCATTCGCAAGCGACCTCGAAGTGAGTGATAATTAGGGGTTCGCTTCCGCTATTAGTGTACCAGAATGTGTGCTCGATAAGTGCGCCTTCCGCAACGGGTCGGGACTTAAAAACCTTCTCGTCAAAAGAAAACTCCGCAAGTTGCGCTATGGCAACTGCGGAGTTTGTAATTAGCAAGGCTGAAAACAAGAATTTCAAGCCTGCGATATTATTCGTTTACTGGAGCGCCGGTAGCGGTTTGTTTAACAGGAGCGCCTCCCTCAGGGCCAGAGCCTAAAACATTCCCTTTAATGCGGATAACTTTCGTGGGCTCATTAACGGCGTTAGAGGTAATGGTAACCGACTTATTAATCGGGCCAACGCGATCGGTGGCGTATTTTACTGAGATCTCGGAAGATTCCCCTGGCATAATCGGAGCTTTTTCGCACTTGGGCACGGTACAGCCACAAGAACCTTTGCAACGCTCAATAATGAGAGGTTCGGTTCCTGTATTCGTTACAATAAACTTACACGTGCCATCAGCGTTTTGATTGATCGTTCCGTAGTCGTGTACTTCTTTATCCAACGTAATAACAGGTCCTGAAGTAACTTCAGTCTGCGCGAATGAATACAATCCCGCAATGGAAAGGGCGATTGAGAAAATTAATTTTTTCATGGTATTCGAATAATTTATGTTCAGCATCTCAAAGATCATTCCAAATATAATTAATCGCTTCCATTAATTCCATTCCTTTAACGAAACATTAACAGCATAAAGCTTCTCATTTGAGTCATTTAGCCTCAAAAAGATCGCTAGCTGAGCCTCATTGGTTACTTTTGCAGGCAACATAGAATAGAATGAGTACAGAGATTTCTGCGAAATACGATCCGGCAGCATCCGAAGATAAGTGGTACCAATATTGGCTCGATAACGGTTATTTTACTTCAATTCCGGATAGTCGTCCAGCCTACACGATTGTAATTCCGCCTCCAAATGTTACCGGAGTATTACATATGGGGCATATGCTCAATAATACTATTCAGGATGTGCTCAGTAGAAGAGCGCGAATGCTTGGATTCAATACCTGTTGGGTGCCGGGAACAGACCATGCTTCTATAGCTACAGAAGCCAAGGTGGTCCGCAAACTGCGCGACGAGGGCATTAAAAAATCCAGCCTCAGCAGGGAAGAGTTTTTGAAGCACGCATGGAATTGGACCGATAAGCATGGAGGAATTATACTTGAGCAATTGAAGAAACTTGGTGCTGGTTGCGATTGGAATCGCACCCGATTTACCATGGACGACCAATATTACCGAAGTGTAATTGATTGCTTCATTGATCTTTATAAGAAGGGGCTTATCTACCGCGGTGAGCGAATGATTAACTGGGATCCTGCAGCTAAAACAGCCCTTTCCGACGAAGAAGTTATCTACAAGGAAGTTTCCTCCAAGCTGTATTTCGTTCGCTACGTCCTTTCGGATGAACCCGGAACGTATATTACTATCGCCACCACCCGGCCGGAAACCATTTTGGGAGACACTGCAGTATGCATCCATCCGGAAGACGAGCGCTATTCGGCATTCCACGGCAGGAAAGTAATCGTGCCGCTGATTGGCAGAGAGATTCCCATTATCTGCGACGAATACGTTGATCGTGAATTTGGTACCGGTTGTCTCAAGGTTACACCTTGCCACGATCCTAATGACTACGACCTCGGAAAGAAACATAACCTCTCTTTTATAAACATGATGAACCCGGACGGAACTCTCAGTGAGGCCGCTGGATTATATATTGGTTTCGATCGTTTCGAAGCACGGACAAAAATCGTTGCCGATCTCGAACGTGCCGGACTATTGGCCAAGGTAGAAGAACATCCCAATAAAGTTGGCTTCTCCGAGCGTACGGATGTGGTGGTTGAGCCCAGGCCCTCTCTGCAGTGGTGGGTAGATATGAAAAAACTTGCCAAGCCGGCCCTCGATGCGGTAAACAGCGGTGAGGTTGCATTCCACCCGGAGAAATTCGTGAATACGTACCGATACTGGATGGAGAATATAAAGGACTGGTGTATTTCCCGCCAACTGTGGTGGGGCCATCGCATTCCGGCCTGGTACTACGGCGAGGGAAACGATAATTTTGTAGTCGCCTCCGACAGTAAAGAAGCACTGGAACTTGCTAGAGTCCAAAGCGGCAATTCCGCACTGAACGATGCAGATTTGCGGCAGGACGAAGATGTTATGGATACCTGGTTCAGCAGCTGGTTGTGGCCCATTTCGGTATTCGATGGATTTTACAAAGAAGATGAGGTTAGTTATTATTATCCAACCTCCGATTTAGTTACCGGTCCTGATATCCTATTCTTCTGGGTTGCCCGAATGATTATGGCGGGCTATGAATACCGCGGTAAGAAGCCTTTTTCCAACGTGTATTTTACGGGAATCGTTCGCGATAAACTAGGTCGGAAAATGAGTAAATCACTTGGCAACAGCCCCGATCCTTTGGAGCTGATTTCCGAATACGGAGCCGATGGGGTTAGAGCCGGACTACTTCTTACCGCTCCAGCAGGAAACGATATTCCTTTCGATCCGAAGCTTTGCGAACAGGGCAGGAATTTCTCCAATAAAATATGGAATGCCTTTCGCCTTATAAATGGTTGGGAGGCCGTGGAAATTCCTCAGCGACAAGCGGCTGTTGTAGCGGTACAATGGATGCGTTCCAGGCTGTCTGAAGCGGTATTGGAAATTAATGAGAGTTTCCGCAGATTCAGAATATCCGAGGCTCTCATGACTACGTATAAGCTTATTTGGGACGATTTCTGTTCATGGTACCTTGAAATGGTAAAGCCTCCTTACGGCGAGCAAATCGATGTGACGACAAAAGAGGCTTGCAAGGCCATTTTCGGGGACTTGCTTAAACTACTTCATCCCTTTATGCCCTTTATTTCCGAAGAAATTTGGCAGAAACTTGATGATCGAACTCCCGATCAGGCTCTTGTAGTTGCTTCCTGGCCAAAGGGGGAGGATTTGAACCAGGTTCTTTTGGACGAGTTTTGCATTGCTGCGGATGTCGTTACAGGTATTCGCGCTATTCGTAAAGACAAGCAGATTCCGAACAAAGAACCGCTCAGACTTTTCGCCCGTCGCTTGGCCACACCGGCACGTGCTTTTGATCCTGTAGTAGCCCACCTAACCAATCTAAGCGGTATTGAAGATGTGGATAGCAAAGTAGATTCTGCCTTTTCATTCATCGTCGGCACTGATGAATATTACATTCCTTTTGGGGAAAGTATTGATACAGAAGCGGAAAGAGAGAAGATTGAAAAGGAACTTCAATATCAGAAAGGGTTTCTCGCCTCGGTGGAAAGTAAACTTTCTAATGAGCGTTTCGTTTCCAAAGCTCCCCCGGCAGTTTTGGAGGCGGAACAAAAGAAAAAAGCAGATGCGTTATCGAGAATCCGCCTTCTTGAAGATCAGTTATCTGCCTTGTAACTGCTGATATCCCACAGAGGCAGTTGAATAAACATTTTCGGCATTTCGGTTGGAGCGCAGGTGTTTTCGCGCCACAGCGGAGTAGATTTCTTTAAACTGCAATAGTTATGACTCCTGATTTTGTATTTAGCGTGGTAAATGCCTTGGCTCTGCCTGCCTGGTTGTTGTTGATTTTTTTACCCTATGCACCGCTTACGCGAAAAGTTGTGCATAGTGGGGTGTACAGCGCCATCTTTGGGATTTTATATGCTTTACTTTTGATCGGATTAGTTAACAATGCTGATACCAGTGCCGGTTTCGACTCTATAGCCGGCCTAAGAACCTTGTTTAGTTCCGACTGGGCCTTGTTAACCGGTTGGGTGCATTACCTTGCCTTCGATATACTCGCCGGCAGTTGGGTGGTAAGGCATAATGAACAATCGCGTATTAGCGGAATTATGCTGGGGTTTTCGCTGTTTTTCACGTTCATTTCAGGACCGTTTGGACTGATTTTATATCTCGCTGCCCGGACCCTGTCCATTCGTTTGCGGGTTCAACCGAAAAATATAGTCGAATAGCACGGCATCAATATCCGGTATCGATTATAAACAGTTACTACCTTTGTTCAGCCTTTCTTCTATGGTAAAAAAAACTACGCCAGATAAATTTGTTAACCGGGAAATAAGCTGGCTGGCCTTTAATGCTCGTGTGTTGCAGGAGGCGGGAGACAACCGGTTGCCACTTATCCAGCGGATTCGGTTTTTAGGTATTTTTTCCAATAATCTCGACGAATTTTTCCGTGTTAGAGTGGCCTCACTTCGGCGTCTGGAATCGCTGGGTAAAAAGCAAGAGGAGTTGGAGGAGGAAACACCAGACCAGCTGTTGTCGGAAATCCATGATATGGTTATCGAGCAACAGCAACGCTTCGATGAGATTTTTACTTCTCTAATGACCATGTTAGAGGAGGAGGGTATTTTTTGGGTTAAGCCCGAAAATCTGGATGATACTCAGGCTGAATTTGTAAGTAAGTATTTTAACCAACAGGTGCGGCCGCGTTTGGTTCCTCTTATGTTGGATCCCAAGCTCCGCATGCCGGAACTGAAAGACAGTGAAATATATCTGGCGATTAAATTATCCGGGAGTAAATCAGATAAAACGCGATACGCTATTATCGAAATTCCCTCTTCTATCCCTAGATTTTTGGTCCTTCCGGATAAGATCGGAAAACATTTTTTTATGTTCATTGACGATGTAATTCGTTTCGAACTCCAACGTGTATTTAATGTTTTTGATTACGCTAAAATCGAAGCGTTTACTATCAAAATAACTCGCGATGCTGAGCTCGACATCGACGACGACATATCGAAAAGCCTTATTGAAAAAATGTCTCGCGGTGTAGATAAGCGCAGAAAGGGAGAATACGTACGCATGCTTTTCGATAAGAGTATCGCTAAGGATTTATTCAGCTACCTCGTAAAGCATTTAAAGCTGGATGATGCGGAAGAGCTGATTGCCGGAGGCCGTTATCACAATAGAAAAAGCCTCATGGCATTTCCGGATTTCGGTATGAGAAATCTTGTGCTGGATGAGCTTCCTCCACTGCCCCATCCATTGCTCAAGGGAAAGCGCAGTGTTTTCGATGCCATACGTGACCGGGATGTTATGTTGTACTTCCCATATCACCAGTTCGACTACATAGTTGACTTGTTGAGGGAAGCCGCCATTGATCCTAATGTGCGCACCATTCGCATTAATCTCTACCGAATTGCCCACGATTCGCAAATAGGCAATGCCCTTATCAATGCCGCTAAAAACGGAAAAAAAGTGGTGTGCGTAGTCGAATTACAGGCGCGCTTTGATGAGGCAAATAATATCGAATGGTCAAACAGAATGCAGGAGGCCGGAGTAAGGGTAATCTTCGGAGTTCCCGGACTTAAAGTGCATGCGAAACTTCTTCTTATCAGTCGGAAGGAGGGAGGTAAAACGTTGCGTTATGCGCACATAGGCACGGGCAATTTCCATGAGCGAACTGCGCGATTATATGGAGACTGCACGCTTCTTACTTCCCATTCGGAAATTGCCAACGAAGTGAGAAAGGTTTTTCATTTCTTCGAAAATAACTACCAGCGGCAGGTGTTCAGGCATTTGGTGGTTTCTCCTTTCAGCACGCGCAGGAGAATGTTGAACCTCATCACCGAAGAAATCAATAATGCCCGAAAGGGCAAAAAAGCCTGGATGGTGCTAAAATTGAATAATCTGGTCGATAAAACCATGATTCGTAAGCTCTACGACGCTAGCAATGCCGGGGTAAAAATAGACCTAATTATTAGGGGTGTCTGCTCTTTAGTTCCCGGTGAACCCGGTATGAGCGAGAACATCGCTGTAAGGAGTATTGTCGCGCGCTTTCTAGAGCATGCCCGGGTATTGGTCTTTGCTAATGGCGGGAATCCATTGTATTTTATATCCTCTTCCGACTGGATGACGCGTAACCTCGATTTCCGCATAGAGGTGACAGCCCCTGTTTACGACAAGGATATTCAACGGGAATTATGGGATATGCTTCAGTTTCAATTGAACGATAATCAGAAGGCGCGCATTATAGATGCCTCGTTGTCAAATACCTATGTCCCGGTGATTCCCGGTGATGAGCCTCTTCACTCCCAAAGGGCTACTTACGCGTATTTCAAAAGAAAGGTTGAATAACTATCTTCGGGCCTCATTAACTGAATCTAGCTTTGAAATTAGCGGCTATAGACATCGGATCCAACGCCATTCGCTTACTTATTGAGGAGATTATTGAGAGCGGAGGAGAATTTCATATTCACAAGGTTTCTCTTACTCGTGTGCCACTTAGGCTTGGTGAAGATGTGTTCGTAAAAGGAAAAATAGGGAAGGAGAAGGCGGTACAATTAACTTATACCCTTCAGGCATTTTCCTATCTCATGAAGGTACACGACGTGCAGCATTTTAGGGTTTGCGCGACCTCTGCCATGAGAGAGGCAGCCAACCGGGACCAGATACTAAAGTTAATCCGGAAGGAAACGGGACTGCTTATTGAAGTTATTTCAGGCAAAGAGGAGGCGGAACTTATTTTCGGAAATTTCAGTGTACAGCAGCTCGATCCATCGTTCAACTATTTATATATAGACGTGGGCGGGGGAAGTACCGAGCTAACGCTTATTGCTCGCGGCGAAAGGGAAAAGTCAAAGTCTTTCCCGGTTGGTACTGTAAGAGTTCTTGCCAACGCGGTGGACGAAGACGTATGGCCTCGAATCAATTCCTGGATTTCGCGGAATGTCGTAAATGGAGCTGATTTGCTTGGTATGGGCACGGGAGGTAACATCAATCGTATTCATAAGGAATGTGGAAAGAAAACAAATGAATCCGTTAGTCTCAACGAGATTCGTCAATATCGAAATGAGGTGGCTTCGTTTGATATGGAAGACCGGATAATAAAACTGAAACTAAAACCAGATAGGGCAGATGTTATAGTTCCTGCCGCAGATATATACATAAACGTAATGGAGCAGGCAGGTATCAGCGATCTTTTTGTTCCTAAGCTGGGGCTGTCTGATGGAATAATTCTCGATCTCTACTCCAAATGGAGAAAGGGACGGCTCAATACCTAAATAACTCGAATCCTTTTTCTTCCAAAAGCGTTAGCATACGGTCGGGGTAGTCGGTAATAATATTACGAACGCCCGCATCAAGCAGCCTGGAAGCGTCTTGAGCGCTGTTTACGGTCCAAACGGATAGTAGCACGTTTGATTCGCGGCAGCGCTTCACCAACGAGGCATCTGCCTGCTCAAAAAACTGACTATAACCCCAAGGAATAAAACCTAATTCTGCAAAGCAATTTTCCATACTCTTGGCAGGGGTTTCATTCAGGCAAATTATAAGAGTATCGGGCAAAGCAGTATGGATTTCCCGTAATACGGCAAAGTCAAAACTTTGCAAACTGAAACCCTCCTTCAACCCGGCGGCCTCAAGTTCATCCTTTACTATTTCGATATACCTCGCCGGCTCAGGCTGATAGCAGTCATACCATTGCGGCCTGCTTTTAAGTTCAATATTGAGAAAAGGAAAGGCATAATTATAGCTTTTACAAAATTGCCTGAGAGCATCACATAGCTCCTTAAGGAGCGGCTTATGGGCCGAAATTTTTTTTTGTGCAGGAAAGTCGGGACTCCCGAGACTACCGCAATCAAATTTCGCTGCATTAGCGGAAGTCATCCGGTAAATATTTATCAGCTCTCCCTCTTCGGGGCTAAGCCGACCCCCGTCCGGAAAAGTACAGATGTCGGCATTTAAATAAGGCTCGTGTGAGAGAATAAGATGATTGTCGGCACTAACAACAACATCCAATTCGAGGGTGTTAAGTCCCAGTTCCAAAGCATGAAGGAATCCCGGAATCGTGTTTTCCGGCATTAGACCCCGGCAGCCACGATGCCCCTGAATAATTACCTGATCCTTCATAGCTAAAGCTACCGCGCTGGTCCACGTGGGCAATAGTGTTGCCAATCAATACCCCCTGCGCGAAAACGGCCGTGCTTACATATTCTTATCCAGGAAAGCCTTTACTTCTGCAACACTTCCCGGCTTTAAAACAATTTTCATCTCCTTGTCCAAAAGGAACATATTCGGAGTTTTATTTACCTGATATGCCTTGGAAACGGGCGATTTCCATCCGCCAAACTCGCAAACCTGCGGCCAGGGCATATTGTTACTCTGAAGAGCTGTTTTCCACGTGCTCTCGTCGGTATCTACAGAAACTCCTATAACCTCAAAGCCCTTGGCGCGATGTTGGGCGTATACGGGCTTGAGCATGGGTATTTCCCCCTCGCACTTATGGCACCATGAGGCCCAGAAGAAAACCAGGGTATACTTGTTTTTAGCAGACTCTGCCTTTAAATTTATCTTTTTGCCAGCGCTCGATGTTAGCGTAAAGTCGGGCGGAGTATTGCCAATTTGCAGATTTTTAATGCGGGAGGCTTTTACCTTGCTCAGCTCGCTCAGCTCAATTTCTCCGCAGGCATCCCCAAAATAATAACTATCGAGAATGTAAGTGCAGACAGCATCCATGCCGCTGCTGTAGAATCCTTCCAAAACAGTATATAGTACAAATTCAAATACCCTCTCATCTGCTTTAGCTTTCTCCATGAGCAAATCCACGCAGGACATAAAACCATCCTCTTTACCTCCGCTGTGATTGCGCATAAAATCCTGAATTCTGTCATTAAAGACTTGGCTACGGATATACGAACGATCTGAAAAATCAATATCCTCCCAGTACCTGCCCTTGGTTTTGTGTTCCGGGGATCTAAGGCGATGCATAATTTTTGCAGTAAAGGTTCCCGGATTGCGATCGGCAATGCCCATATGACTGCCAATGCGCTCATCGTCCTTGGCATAAATCTGTGAATCGAATTCGTCCTTGTTGGCTGCCTGTCCTCGCTGCGTACGCAGATTTCTTAATTCACCCTGGAATTTTTTCTCACTCCGCACGTACTCCTGCCAAGCCTTATTATCCTGAGAATTTGGGAAAACTGTCATTGCCTCCAATCTGCCGGGGCCTTTAATTTCTACTTTCAGAACGCCCTCATTCTCGTTCGGATTTAATACCATCTCTACGGTGTTGTCATTATCGAAAGCCAGTTTGTAAACACCTATCATCCTTTCGGTAGGGCCAAATTTAAATGCGTTGTTGGCGATTTTTACCGAGTCAATTGGATATGATTCCTTTCCTTCCGTTTCGTACAAATAAATCTTGCGATTGTTGAATGTCGGAGAAGCCAAGGATCCTTCGATGGTAACCTTACCGGAAATTGCTCCTATATCGTTCCATTTCAGTGCCGGATTTTCCGCAGGCTTCCCTTCTTCGGCATTTTGTCCTACTGATGTGGCCTTTCCCTTATCGGTGGCTTTTCCATTCTGCTGGCATCCGCTGGCAGAAATAAACGTCAACGCGGCAAAAATTAAATGCTTCATTTTCATTTTTTTTAAGACGTACAAATATACAAATCGGAGCAGCCCAATGTCTACTTTTGCAGTTCGTTAACGTTTTAGCTTTCCGGATGAACCCTTGCCAGCGCCAAAAAGAAGAAGCTCTTGCCTTGTTGGGGCTTCCCCCCAATCGTATGGGAGATTGGGAAAGCGTGCTACAAGATCAGATGTTTACTATCCGAAACTTCTTCTTAAGCCAGCCTGTATCCGTAATTCTTTATGTGTCGCGCATCCGGAAACTACTTCAGCTTGTTCAAATAGAAGGGTCTCTGGGGCATTACAGGAAAACTGGTATGGCATTTGCTCTTGATTTGCCAGCCCTCGACTCGCCATCGATTATTTCATTGATTCGGTGGAAGGAGTTATGCCATGCGCTTTCGAGAACGGCGATGGCAAAATCCAATGAGTTAGACTATATCGCGGCACAAGCCGATCAAATGTGTTCTGTAGAGGCGAAATACGAGGAGTATTTTCTACAAATTTCTGGGGAGATTACGCCGTTGCGAAATAATCATTCCATGTCATGGCGCCCCAACTATGGCGCTCTCATTCTCGAAATCGACAGAAACGGGCTGAGCCAGATTGCTCTTTCCCTGCTGGCAGAAGAGAAAGCCAGAATACTTGCTAAACCCTCCTTCCCTTATTATTCACCACTTCTCAGCATTCAAAATTTGCCGCATGAGCCATAAACACACTCCAGAAGCCCCTGGCGATGAGATCGATATCTTGTCATGGCGGCGTAAAGACACATTCGAATTTTTTCGTTCGTATGCAGATCCGTTTTTTCAATTAACTGCCCCGGTAAACGTTACTCAGTTGCTTCAGCGTTCGGGCAAAGAAGGCCGTAGCTTTTTTCTCTCGTATCTCTACCTGGCGCTGAAGGCGTTGAATGAGCAGGAGTCTTTTAGGCAGCGATTTCTTGGCTCCGGAGTAAAACAATTCAATTATGTACACGCTGGCTGCACTGTGCTTAGAGAAGATGAAACGTTTGCTTTTGCTTTTATGCCTTGGAATCCGGATCATGATGCTTTTTTTCAGGAAGGGGCGCAGCGCCTCCAGCAAGCCCGTTTTTCCGATGTGTTGGAGCCATTGGATGAGCGCAAAGACGTTGTTTTTTTCTCGGTAATTCCTTGGGTATCCTTTACATCATTTAAAAACCCGCATCGCGATCCACAAAGCGACGATATTCCCAGAGTAGTTTTTGGAAAAACGCATCAGATCGGAAATGAAATATATCTGCCTGTTTCTGTGGAAGTACATCATGCATTGGCAGATGGGCTTCATGCCGGACGATTTTTCGAGCGATTCGAGCAGCTTTCTAAGGAGTAATTATCAAATTACATCCATCTGCTGCTTTAGATACATTTTCCTAAGTTGAATGCATTGGGAAGAGATATGGCCATCCGATAATTTCAAACATTTGTTTTTCTCCAGGCATTTCCGGGTTCATCAGGAATAGAGAATATTACTCATACCGCAGCGCTTCGATAGGGTCGAGTTCCGAGGCTTTTTTAGCAGGGTAGTAGCCACTGGCCACGCCAACTATGAAGCACATAACGATTCCGAGAAGCATCCAGCCCCAAGGAATTGTAAATCCGGCGCCTATAAGCGTTGCTACAATATTTCCCATCAGCAAGCCCAATATAAGCCCAAAAAGGCCCCCAAGCTGACTTATTAGAACTGATTCTATGAGGAACTGCCGACGTATGGCACTTGAGCTTGCGCCTATAGCTTTGCGAACGCCTATTTCTCGTGTCCTTTCCGTAACGGAAACAAGCATAATATTCATCAAGCCAATACCTGCGCCAAGCAGCGTTATAAAGCCGATGGCCGTAGCGATAATAGTAATAAGACCTATCGATTCTATGAGTTTAGATGCCAGGTTATCACTTTTTACAATTTCCGTGGAACTCTCCCCCTTAAACGGGTCTTTCCGAATAATGCGCAATAAGCCTGTGGCTTCATTTATGGCTTCTTCAAGCTTTTCCGGATCCTTTACCAGTACATTAATTGCGTAGTTGGTGCCTTCGGAGGCGAAATTTTTCCGGAGACTGGAAACCGGAATAATACACTGGTTATCTCCGGAAAATCCCATGGAGTTTCCTTTGCTTAAGAGAGTTCCTATTACAATATACTTGTCGCTTCCAATGGAGACTTCTTTTCCTACAGGATTTTCGAATGCGCTGAAGATTTTATCTTGAACATCTTTTCCTAAAATAACCACATTCAGGCCCTGATCGATGTCGCCCGGAGAGAAATCCCGGCCACTTTCTATTTCATACCCGGAAAGGTCCAGGTATTCTTGGTCCCCTCCGATTATTCTAACATTGGGTTCCGTTTTATTGCTCTTGTGCTTTACAATTGCATTCATACTGCCGTTCGCTGAAATAGAGGTGAGCGCATCATACTCGTATGAAGCTGAAAATTGAAGGGCTTCGGTATAGCTTATTGGTTCATAGCGCTTTTCCTGGATGCCTCTTTGTTGACCTCTGGATTGGGAATTCGTAGAAATAACAGTAAACGTATTGCTCCCTAATCGCGAAAATTCGCTCGTTATTTTATCTTTTACTGCTTCGATAGCCGTTAAAATGCCTACGAGCGCCATAATTCCTACAGCAATAATGGCCATGGTGAGCGAGGCCCTGACCATTTGACTGCGAATCGCCACAACGGCAATTCGTATATATTCCAGCCCGAGGCGGAGATTCATACGGCTAATGTACAAAGCAGAACGCCCCATAATTGAGCTTATTACACAGACGGCGGTATGATTTTACGATAGGAAATTGAATCCTTACCTTTGCCTCGCTTTTTTAATTCTTTTGATTATGACTTTTGATCTAGATATGATTAAGGGAACCTATAGCCGGTTTCCGGAAAGGGTTAACACCGCGCGCAATGTTTTAGGGCGCCCGCTTAGCCTTACTGAAAAAATTCTGTATGCCCACTTATGGGAAGGAATCCCGACGGTGGAGTATAAACGGGGAGGATCTTATGTTGATTTCGCCCCAGACCGAGTGGCCATGCAGGACGCAACCGCCCAAATGGCACTGTTGCAGTTTATGCAGGCCGGAAAGAAAAAGGTTTCTGTGCCGTCTACCGTGCATTGTGATCACCTTATTCAGGCCAAAGTAGGCGCTGAAAAGGACCTTCAGGAGGCAGTGAATAAGAATAATGAGGTATACAACTTCCTCGCTTCTATTTCGGATAAATACGGCATTGGATTCTGGAAGCCTGGAGCTGGAATTATTCATCAGGTGGTCTTGGAAAATTATGCCTTTCCGGGAGGAATGATGATTGGTACAGATAGCCATACCCCGAATGCCGGAGGTCTAGGCATGCTTGCTATTGGTGTGGGAGGAGCAGACGCAGTGGATGTAATGGCAGGAATGGCCTGGGAATTGAAATTCCCCAAATTAATCGGCGTTAAGCTTACCGGAAAGCTAAGTGGATGGGCTTCTGCTAAAGATGTTATACTTAAGGTGGCAGGCATTCTTACTGTAAAGGGAGGAACGGGTGCCATTGTGGAGTATTTTGGAGAAGGGGCAGCTAATATTTCTTGCACCGGGAAAGGGACTATTTGCAATATGGGCGCGGAAATAGGTGCTACTACTTCGACCTTTGGCTACGATGCAAAAATGGCCGACTATCTTCGCCAGACCGGAAGAGCTGAAATTGCTGAATTGGCGGATGCGATAGCGGAGCATCTTACGGGTGACCCCGAAGTGTATGCTAATCCCGCGAAATACTTCGATCAGGTAATTGAAATTGATCTTAATGCGTTGGAGCCGCATATCAATGGCCCATTCACTCCGGATTTAGCGACTCCGATTTCCCGCTTTGCCGAAGAGGTTAGAAAGAATGGTTGGCCGGCTAAACTCGAAGTGGGGCTAATTGGCTCTTGCACCAACTCTTCGTATGAGGATCTTACCCGTGCGGCATCGCTCGCTAAGCAGGCTTCGGATAAGAAACTCAAGGCCAAAGGAGAGTTTACGATTACACCAGGTTCAGAGCAGGTGCGTTTTACTGCGGAGAGGGATGGGATTTTGGAAACTTTCGATCAAATAGGTGGTATAGTATTAGCCAATGCCTGTGGTCCATGCATCGGGCAATGGTCGAGACATACGGACGATCCTAACCGCAGGAACTCCATTATAACTTCCTTTAACCGGAATTTTGCCAAGCGCAACGACGGAAATCCGAATACGCATGCCTTTGTAGCGTCTCCGGAGATCGTGACCGCAATGGCAATAGCCGGAGATCTTACGTTTAATCCTCTTACGGATAAGCTTACCAATGAACTCGGAGAGCAGGTTATGCTCGATGAACCTATGGGAATAGAAATGCCTCCACGCGGTTTCGCTGTTGAAGATGCGGGGTATCAGGCGCCCGCCGAGGATGGTTCTGCTGTTTCTGTAATCGTAAGTCCTTCGAGTGATCGTTTGCAGTTACTGGATTCTTTTCCAGCTTGGGATGGAAAGAATATTTCCGGAGCAAAGGTGCTCATAAAGGCTTCGGGAAAATGTACCACCGATCACATATCTATGGCAGGTCCTTGGCTTAAATATCGGGGCCACCTCGATAATATTGCCAACAATACGCTTACCGGAGCGGTTAACGCTTTTAATGGCGAAACTAACAAGGTTATGAATCAACTTACCGGGGAGTATGGCGGAGTTCCGGATGTGCAGCGAGTCTATAAAAGGGAAGGTATTCCGACCATAGTAGTTGGCGATCAGAATTACGGAGAGGGTTCCTCTCGGGAGCATGCGGCCATGCAGCCTCGGCATTTAGGTGTAAGGGCCATTCTTGTGAAGAGTTTTGCGCGCATACACGAAACGAATTTGAAGAAGCAGGGTATGTTGGCTTTAACGTTTGCGAATGAAGCAGATTATGAAAAGGTAAAAGAGAACGACAGTGTCAATTTCCTTGATCTCGTCGGTTTTGCACCGGGTAAGCCCTTACGTCTGGAGTTTGTTCATGACGATGGTACACGGGATGTTATTTTGGCAAACCATACCTACAACGACCAGCAAATAGAATGGTTCAAAGCGGGCTCTGCTTTAAATCTCATTAAGCTTCAGCAATCTTAAAGGAGAGATTGTAATTTATGTTGGCCGGCAGGAGTAAAATCTTGCCGGCTTTTTTATGGCTACTGATTTTGTTAGATTAGGGATATAAAATTCGAAATGAGTATCTTAGGTGAGCGGTGTAAGAGTAGAACGGTTTTAGCGATAATGTGCCATTTTAAGCCGGGTTTAAGCAAGTTATTTAATGGCAATAGGAATTGTAAGTCAATGTTTTATAACACATATAGCGAGTTTTATCTCGGCTTATTAACAGGTCGTTGTAAGCAATTAGTTGTCGGGGTATATAGACCATTCTCGTGTAAGAATCTACTTTTACGCCGTAAATCAAAAATCTTTTACACTATGAAAAAATTGGCTTTATTGTTTGTACTCCTTACAGGAGTGGTTTTAGGAGTTGATGCTCAGTTCAAGCCGGAAGGTGGCGAAAAGAACCTTGAGGTAAGTTTTTCACCGCTGGGCGGCTCTAACATTTCTATTCCAGGCGCGGGAATTAAATTCCGTAGCTTTAAATCATCTACTTCCGCTTTTCGTTTGGGCGTGTTTTTAGGTATGGAGTCTTCTTCCGAAATTACGCAGGATGAAGATTCAGATACCGATACAGCTGAATTGACTGATAATTCTAGTTCATTCTCCATCAATATTCAGCCAGGTATCGAAAAGCACGTGGCAGGAACTGATAGGCTTTCTCCTTACATGGGTGCTTACGTGAACATCGGATACACATCTATGACCGAAAAATCAGAAACCCAGTGGGGTGCTGAGGCTTCTAACGTAGGTACTCAAACTGATAAGTCTGGCTCCATGAATCTTGGGTTGAATGCAGTTGCTGGTTTCGATTGGTATTTCACCAATGATGTATATCTCGGCACTGAATTCGGTTTCGGATTAGCTTACAGTGCAGACCTCACCAATACCACGGATTTTGAAGGTTTTGATCCGAATCCGGATAGCGGAGAATCTAAAGTGGGTAATTCTAGTTCTTTCCAACTCGGGCCCAATGTTGTTGGCCAGCTCCGTCTCGGATGGTTGTTCTAATTTGAAACTTAAAAATTAATACGATGCGAAACTTGTTAACTAAGTTTACATCGGTTATCAAATCAGGAGCCCTTGTCGTTTTGACGGCAGGGCTCCTTGTTTCCTGCGCCAAGGAAAGGATTGATGCCGTTGTAACACCAAGTAAAGAGATTACGGATAAGTCCGTAAGACGCGCGCTTGACGAAGCGGCGCGCAACCTACCCAAAGTGGGTATTTACAACAAAACGATGGAGAAGATTATCGTTTTTGATCTTAGCAATCCACAAGCGAAGAGCTTTTCATTCGTGGATCCTGGACCGGGTATGAACTTTGCTTCGAGCAATGGCGGTGAGTGGGTTTATTTCCCAGAGTCTGGTGAATTCGTTGTATTGTCTCAACCTGATGCGGGAGTGGGAGCCGGCGGTGGCACAGTAGTTGCCGGTGGCACGTCACTTAATATCGACATTGCCTTCTGCTTTTCTGCTAGTGATTCCACTTTTGGAGGCGATTTGTTCGGCGGAGATGGTTTTGGTGATGTAGCCGGAGTGATCGGCATCGCGGGAGACTTCGATGCTCTGGTAAATCAGGAATTTGGCGAAGACGATGATCCGTTTGATTATTTCGAGGGATTAGCGTTTTACTATGTTTGGACTGATGAGTTGGCTAATACGAGCTATGAGGTGATGGATTTTTTCGAAGCTGAAGACGCAGACCCCGAAGAGAATCAGGATATGGCATTTGCTTGGCTAGTTAGTCTCCAGGGCGAAGGAAGTGTTTATCTTTCTTCCGAAGGTGAAATTAGCATAAATGGTGCCAGTATGTCTTTTAATGGAGAGTATTTTGGCATTGAAGGTGTTGGATTCTTTGATGAAGATGGCGGCGAAGATTTGGAGTATGTCGACGTTCCTGGTTTTGGAACGATGAGCTGTTCAGAATAAAGGTGCACTTTAATCTAACAAAAGGGCTGCCAACAGGCAG
>Ga0315906_10002014_pt1 | contig 29267 bp, 24 predicted proteins | sample LakEriMetagenome_4_FD_203526 | JGI IMG/M metagenome (GOLD analysis project Ga0315906, IMG submission 203526) | Freshwater fungal communities from buoy surface, Lake Erie, Ohio, United States - Buoy 2 MA122 | ecosystem: Environmental > Aquatic > Freshwater > Lake > Lake biofilm | place: USA...
CGGTGTTTACGGTGGTGCGGTGGCGAATCCTATCCAGATACTTTGTGAGATGATTACAAAGATGAAGGATGAGAACAACCATATCACCATTCCTGGTTTTTATGATGATGTAAAAGAACTAACCGCTTCTGAACGTGAAGACCTAAACAGGGCTCCTTTTGATCTGAATGAATATAAAAAAGACCTTCAGGTGGAAGAAGTGCACGGTGAAAAAGGATTTACTACACTCGAGCGTACCGGTATCCGTCCTACATTCGAGTTGAATGGCATCTGGGGTGGATATATTGGTGAAGGTGCAAAAACTGTACTTCCATCGAAGGCGTATGCAAAGATCAGCATGCGACTTGTTCCCAATCAGGGCAGTGATAAAATTACCAAATTGTTTAGCGATTATTTTACCAGCATAGCTCCGAAGGGTGTGAAAGTAAAAGTGACACCGCATCATGGTGGTGAACCTGTTGTAACGCCTACTGATTCAGTAGCCTTCAGAGCGGCAAGTAAAGCTATGGAGGTAACTTTTGGCAAGAAGCCCATTCCAACCCGTGGCGGCGGAAGTATTCCGATTGTGGCCTTGTTTGAGAAGGAACTGGGACTGAAAAGTGTACTGATGGGTTTCGGACTCGACAGCGATCTGATACATTCTCCCAATGAACATTATGGAATATTTAATTACCTGAAAGGAATTGAAACGATTCCACTGTTCTTTAAATATTATGCTGAAATGAGCAAGTCTTAATCCAGCTGAATACTGAAAACAAAAAACGACGGCATTGCCGTCGTTTTTTGTTTGTGATAGTTGCCGTTCTGAAAGCCTGATACGTTTTTGCCAGTGCTAAGGATTAGCAGCTTTACTCCATAAAGGCATAATTTTTCTGCCAATTGTGTTTTTTCAATTCTGTTTATTTTTTGATGAGCAGTATACAGTTTAAAAGTTGTTTTTTGAAATGCTGTAAAATCTGTACGAGTAGAGGAGCGGAATCAATACAAGTAGAATCAGCGTTGTTAGCAGTAGCGGGAGCAGTAAGGATTCGTGAACAAAGAAAGCGGCAATCAATAAAAGGAGTCCGCCAAAAAACCACAATCTGGACGCAATGTGATGGGTGTATTTCCAATTCTCTTCATTCTTGAGATTCCAGGGCGTGCGGATTCCAACGAAGTAATTTGGCTTTAACGAATTCATAAAATTGCCAAGTACCGCAAAGCAGAGAGCTAACACTCCGATGAGTATTCGGGGGGAGCTGCTTTCTCCTGCAGTGAATTGTTGCGCCTGATAAACCAGATAGATGCCTATAGCGGAAGTAAATACGATGATCGACCACGACAGCTTTTGCATCAGCGGGTGATTTTCCGAGTATTTATTCTTAGGGTCTATTTTATGGATGTTTCGCAACAAAAGGGAGACTAATATTCCCACCAGAAAGAAGAAGAACAGCATGGCACCGAGTTCCGGTCTGGTTCCGAAATTATCCGGTTCAAATCTGGCATTGTAATGGGTTGGAACCTGATCGGGCAGGCTTTCCCAAATAGAAAGTAAAAAGAGCAATGGAAGGATGCCCACCAAAAGCTGTAGGAGGATGATTCGTTTGTTTTTCATTTTATCGTCGTTTTTGATTTGGTATTGAACTGTACCATCCACTTCATGATATCGTCCAGCACGGTCATGTTCAGACTATATTGAATGTATTGCCCTTCTTTTATCCCTTCTATAAGACCGGCCCTTTTTAGCAAATCGAGGTGATGCGAGATACTCGGACCGGATATTTCGAATCGTTGTACAATTTCACCGGCCGTCATGTCCCGCTTTTTGAGCAATTCTAGAATTTCCCTTCGGGTTGGGTCGTTCAGCGCCTTGAAGGCCAGATTGAGGGTCATCACTAATTAGATATTTAGGCAAATATCTAAGTATTTATTAAGACTATTCAAAAATTCCGGATTATAAAAAATGCTTCGAAATATTTCAATCCGGTGTGGCGCTGTGCATCAAAACCCCTGCTTACATTAACTGCATGGTTCGGACACTATCGGCTTTAGTATGAGCTTTCTTTCTCATCCTGACCCGCTGTGAAAAGGAAGCGGAAATCGTAACCGGGAATAGTGCCCCTTCAGACAATACGGGTACAGATGCTGAGTAGCACACCTATACGAATCCCATTCTAAAGGCAGCCAGCTATAAATAGACGTGCTTAAAATTTGGTTTCGCCAACGGATAGTATTGCTTCACAAACCGCCATTTTCGAAATTTACGAGAAGGATCGTGCCGGTCACCCAAGTAATACGGTTGAGAGTTCCGTTATCATTGTGACGCGCTAAGTAGATTTTCTTTATCTGTTTCAATCAGAAAATCTCCTTCCTGAAGAAAGGATAAGCAACAGCCTGCTTGTTTCTGTAAATGCATTTTTGCATAATGAAAACAGCTGTTCTCTCGTTGCGATTTTTTATGTTTGTGAATGTTGAATCCTGAATTGCATACTTTATCCAATGGACTGAGGGTTTTATTACTGCATTACCCTGACCAGCCTGTTAGTCATTGCGGGCTCATGATTCGTGCCGGCACCCGCGATGAGCCGGAGGGGCAGGAAGGACTTGCACACTTTATAGAACATTGCTTGTTCAAGGGTACCGAGAAGCGTAAATCCTTCCATATTTTAAACCGGCTGGAAGTAATCGGAGGGGAGTTGAATGCTTATACCACCAAAGAAGAGACCTGTATTCATGCTTCAGTACTGCATCCACATCTGGAGCGGGCCATGGAGTTAATTGCGGATGTTGCATTTCATTCTGTTTTTCCGGAAAAGGAAATTGAAAAAGAAAAGGACGTCATTATCGACGAAATTCATAGCTATCAGGATGCTCCCTACGAGCAGATTTTTGATGATCTGGAAAACATTGTTTTTAGCGGTCATAAGCTGGGTACGCCCATTCTTGGTACAGAGAAATCTATCAGAAAGTTTAAGCGAAATAATCTGGTAACCTTCTTAAAGAAACTTTATCTGCCTACAGAAATGATTCTTGTGGTGAGTGGCAGTCATCCATCGGCCGAAGTACTCAAAATTGCTGAAAGGTATTACAGCGAAAAGCACAAAAAGAGTGAAAAGGTGGTTCGCCTTCCATTTAAGCGATACCGGAAAGCCACTGTTACCGAGGCAAGAACGGTGAGCCAGGTGCATTACATCAGTGGCAAACCTGCTTATTCCATGCATCATCCCGGCCGGTATAACCTTGTGTTGTTGAATAATATTTTGGGCGGTCCGGGAATGAATTCAAAACTCAATCTGAACATCCGTGAAAAGTATGGTTTCACTTATACGATTGAATCAGGCTATCATGCTTATTCAGATACAGGGATCTTGCATGTTTATTTTGCCACTGACAGTAAGAATTTTGTAAAGACACGCAGTTTGGTAGCTGAGGAATTTTCAAAATTGTGTACCAAACCCATGAATGTGCGCGTTTTTAATCAGTACAAAGAACAGCTAACAGGACAGATCGCCATGGCCCAGGAAAATCGTTTAAGTCTGATGTTGTCAATGGCCAAAGGGTTGCTGAATTTTAACCGGATTATCCTTCCCGAGGATGTATTAAGGCGAATCCGTGAGGTTAGCCAGAAGGACCTGCAGGCAACGGCGGAAGCCTTTCTGGGGCCTGATAATAGTTCCGAATTGATCTATGAGCCGGTTTCGTGACACCTTTTGTATCTTTGATGAGATGAAAAAACTATGGTTTCTCCTCCTGCTTTTGCCGGCTTTGTCCTGCAAGAAGGATGAGACGTTTAGTGTCATTCCTGAAATTTCCTTTACCGCCATCAATCTTTACAAAGATGTAGCCGCTAAGGATACGATGCTTGAGTTGGTTTTTAATATTCGTGATGGGGATGGGGATATCGGCTTCGGAGAAGATGAGTTTGATAATTCCTGCGGTGCTGATAATAATAATCTGTACGTTCGCTACGAGGAACAACGTGGTGCCGGATTCGCTCCTAAAAAATTATGGCTGCAGGTAACAAAAGTTACTCCCGCCTGTGATACAACCATTGCCTTTGATAGTGTTCAGGTAAGCTTTGAGCAGCGGATGCAATACATTGAGCCTGCCGGAAACAAGAAAGCAATCGAAGCAGATGTTTATTATAAAATTAACGGGATCAATCTGCAGATTTTAAGTACAACCGGCCGTTTCGTTTTTTACATACGCGATAGAGCCAATCATCTGAGTAATGAAGTGACAACTCCTGCTTTTACGCTGAACAAATAGTTGGAAAACTTCTTCGTTCAATGAAATGGCACTGATAAAATCCAGCCCTTGAGGCATCTGTTTTAGTTCCCCTTTAAATCAAGGTTTTTTCTCAATAAAAAACAAATCCATTCGGTCCAATACCAACTGCCAACGAGTCAATCAGTGTGCCCGAGGCAGTGTAATGATGCATGTACGAATTTTGTGAGAAGGAGGGCACACCACAATAGATATCGTTATTGTCGGTGCGTATTCCCAGTCCGTAAAAATCACGATTGATGAAATTGGCTGCTGGCAGTTGGGTGTCGCTGATACTCATTTTCCTTAAACTGCCGGTGTAGCCACCTGAGCCGTGGAGCCAGTAGAGGGTCTGGCCATTTACATCTTTTGTTAGTTTAAGCGGGTGATCACCTTGTGCAAAATCAAATTCCTGCAGGATGGTATAGGTAAGCGGATCAATCTGCATAAGTTTTCCACCTATGTCATCTGCAGTATTCGGCAGATAATCCGGACCGGTTGTGCCCGAACATAAAACCCATAATTTATTATTGGCATCCATAACCAGAGAGGATGGGTTAATACCGGTGTTGATTGTATCCTTTACGTTTAAACTGGTTACATCAATTACAGTAACGGTGCTGTCTATGCTAAACCCACCGCCATTGCATACAAATATACTTTGAGAATAGCCGAGCATTTGTTCCGGACCGTTTCCGCAAGAGATGGTTTTGGAAATTGTGTTGGTGGACAGGTCAATTACTTTAACGGTATTGTCACTCCAGTCGCTTACATATCCGCGGTTACTATATCCGATAAAATAGCGTGGGCTGCCAATCGTAATTTTCGCTGTTCGTTTGAAATCGACCATATTCACCACTTCCAGCTTCTGTGAGTTATTTACGCAGATATAACCCATGCGGTTATAGATGCACATGCTTTGGACCACATCTCCCAGTGGAAGATTGTTTGCTGATTTATAAAGGTCGTTGTTGTAATAATTCGAGTCGTATGACAGAAATGAAATAGAACCATTGCCCTGCATAAAGGCTCCTTCATTTACAACAAAAATCCCTGATAATACCGCTGGTGGAAGCGTTGGTTCATTGTCTTCGTCTTCACAGGACGTAAGCAGAGATGTGCCGGAAATAAGCAGCAGTAGTAATACTAATTGGTGGAGTTTTTTCATTGCCGGTTTGTTACTGGAGAAAAAACGGCAGTGCATAGTACGGTTATTCAACCGGACAATTACACGGGGCCACCCTTCCTCCGAAGGTTTACACGTAAATAAGGCTAGAGGCAGGTCTTCTGACTTACTTCTTACGGACCTTCCCGGTTTTTGACCAGTGGATATTCCGTTAACTGATTGCTCAGCGAAGCTTACAGCAGCGGGGACTGTTCCGGATTCACACCGGATTCCCTATTAATTCCGTTATTACACGGAAACCTTAGCGCTGCAAATGTAAGAATTGTTCAATGTAATCAGTTGTTGAGCCGGACTTCCTGAATCAACGTGTTAAGATTTACTTCTTTTCCTGCTGTCGCAATATGGAACATCGGTTGAAAAGAATTAATGGCTGAAGGCAGATCCAGCATCGCCTGATCCAGCAGAATGCATCCTCGTTTTGAATGAAGTCGGGCCAGGTATTCTTGCTCAGTTTGTCCCGGAGTAGGTATAAAAAGTGCATTTCTTCCGGTGGCATCAAGATCCATAAGCGTAGAATAACCGGGTCGGCAGATAATTACCGGAGTGGTTTCCATCCATCCTTTTAATTGTCCTGCACTAGCTCCGGGTTGAACTGTGATACTTCCCATGCTGCTTATTTCAGCTGATTCCGGTTTGCCCTGTAGCAGTAAGATCTGTTTAGTACTATTTTTTAACTGTTCAATGCAAATTTTTTCGAGGTTGGTTCGTTGCGGTTCAGGACCGGATAGGAGTATCAGGACGTCGTATTTTCGGTCAGGCGTAACCGATAGTACTTCCCTGATTCTGGAAAGCGGACCTGTAAAAGACAGGTTGAAGGCGCTTTTTACGGAAGGGTGATGTGCCAGATCGCCGCTAAGTCCCGGTGTGTTTTCGTAATCGGGAACCCATACTGCATCAAATTTATCAATCAGAATTCGGTGAAGCCGGAACAAAAGACCGGAGAACCATCCGGCTCTGATGCGTAGCTGATGGGCAAGAAAATAGGAAGTCACCTGCGGATCATAGAACCCATAGCGATGGTCGCTGAACAAAAGGTCGGGCTGATGAATTCTTACCAGCTTGCGGGTTTGTTTTTTTTCCTGTTGTAAAGCATGAAGCATTGCCGGTAAATTTCTCAATACCCAGTAGCCCATTCCTTTTTCCGGGTAATTCACCCGGAATCCCTTCAGGTTTTCGAATTGGCATTGCGGAAACTCCTCCTTCAGCAGCAGAAAAGATCTTCCCTCTCCTGCCAGAATCACTGTATGTCCGGCATCAATCAGCGCACGAATCACGGGAATGCTTCGGGTGGCATGACCAAGTCCCCAATCGAGCACCGAATAAAGGACTTTCATTTTCCGCATCGTACAAAAATAATTTTTTAGCATCGGAAAGCAGATTAATTTCGCCGCTGCAATGGCCAAGCATAAATTACAGCGATTTGAAGAATTAAAAACGATGGAGCGGGTTTTTCAGTTCCCGTATCCTTTGGTGCATACCGAGCATGGATTGAAGGGGGCGTGGCGCGCTAAGGTCTTCCATAATGAAAATCCGCTTGTTCTTGAACTGGGATGCGGGCGCGGCGAGTATACTGTTGGCTTATCGCGCAGCTATCCGCTACTGAATTTTATCGGGGTCGACATTAAGGGGGCAAGGCTCTGGCGCGGTGGCAAAACTATTAACGAAGATAAAATTCTGAACGCTGCATTTCTGAGAGTGCACATCGAATGGCTGCCGGAGTTTTTTGATAAGCAGGAAGTCGACGAAATCTGGATAACTTTTCCGGATCCTCAACCACAAATGAGCCGTGAGAACCGTCGCTTGACGAATCCTAAGTTCTTAACTATTTACCGGTCGGTACTTAGGGAGAACGGCGTTTTACACCTAAAGACCGACAGTATCGGGCTTTTTGAATATACGCTTGAGCAACTGGCCGGTGAGAAAGGCGCATTGGAGCTGGTGACCCGTGATCTATATGCGGATCAACCGGAAGGATTCGATCTTTCCATTCAAACCACCTATGAGCAAATTTTCCTGGCCAAAGGCAAGAAGATCAATTACCTCCGGTTTCGTTTCAGTTGAGTGGCTGGAATCAATACTTCGTTCGGATTTTGTGACTCATCTTCTTAAAATCTGTAAGTTTACATACCTAAAACAATCCATCTGTTATGAAACGTTCGTATATAGTCATCGGAGTTATCGTTGTTGTCTTGTTTATCATCTACCGTTTTTTTACCGGCAGTTATAACGATATGGTACAACGGGAAGAGCAGGTAACATCCCAATGGTCGCAGGTAGAAAACGTTTATCAGCGTCGTCTTGATCTCATTCCCAATCTGGTGGCAACCGTAAAAGGAGCAGCCGATTTTGAAAAGTCCACACTGACAGCCGTCATTGAAGCACGTGCCAATGCTACGCAGGTAAAAGTAGATCCGACGAATCTTTCTTCTGAGCAGCTCTCAAAGTTTCAGCAGACGCAGGGTGAGTTGAGTTCTGCTTTGGGAAGGCTGATGATTGTGGTGGAGCGCTATCCTGAATTAAAGGCAAACCAGAACTTCCTTGAGTTGCAGTCACAGCTGGAAGGCACAGAAAATCGGATTACTGTTGAACGTCAGAAGTTTAACGAAGTAGTACAGGATTACAATAAATACGTACGTAGTTTTCCTCAGAATCTGTTAGCCGGAATGTATGGTTTCGAACAGAAGGCCTATTTTACTGCCGAAGCTAAGGCATCCAAAGCTCCTGCAGTTCAGTTTTAGTAAACATGGAAACCCCAAAGTTTCTTTCAGAGCCTGACCGTTCCCGTGTAAAAAAGGCGGTAGAACAGGCTGAGTCAATTACGTCCGGTGAAATCCGGGTGTATATGGAGGATGAATGTCCGGATGACTACCTCGGACGTGCTGCTTTTATTTTCGAGAAGCTCGGTATGACGCAGACGGAACTTCGGAATGGTGTACTGATCTATATTGCAGTGAAAGATCATGTGCTGGCCATTATTGGAGATTCAGGCATTCATGTTAAGGTGGGTGAATTGTTCTGGGAGGAAATAAAAGAGCAAATGATGCAACGATTTAAAAAGGGCGAGTATGCGGACGGAATCGTTGAAGCAGTGCATGCAGCCGGAAAGGCACTCAGTAATTATTTTCCGCCAAACAGAGAGGATAAGAATGAATTGCCGGACGATATAATATTTGGTGAGCAATGAAAAATTTTATCCTATGCTTCCTTTGGTTATTCGTGGGTTTTGTAACAGATGTTACAGCACAAAATTTACCGGTTAAGCCAGATCCGCCACGTCTTGTAAATGATTTCAGCGGCACCTTGTCGCCGGATGAAACACAACGGCTGGAAGCAAAGCTGGTGGAATTTAATGACAGTACCTCCACACAAATTGCCGTTGTGATTATTCGATCGGTGGAGGGGTATCCTATCAGCGACTTCGCTTTTAAGCTGGGTGAATCCTGGGGTGTTGGTCAGGCCGGAACCAATAATGGAGCATTGTTGTTAGTGGCTATCGAAGACCGGGAGTTGTTTATTGCCACAGGGTATGGACTGGAAGGTTCATTAACAGATGCGATGGCGCGCAGGATCATTGAGAATGACATCAAACCTTTTTTCAGGCAGGAGCAATATTATGCCGGTATCGATCGTGGGGTAAGTCAGATAATGTCGGCAGTTAAAGGTGAATACAAGGCGATTCCTGTTAAGAAGAAAAGGGAGCGTGGGTTGCCGTTGATAGCCATTATTTTGATTTTTTTCGTTTTGATCTTTTTCATGCGCATTCTCGGAGCCCGGCAGCATGCCCGTGTAAATAATATTCCGTTTTGGACGGCCTGGATGCTGATTAATGCTGCCCGTCGTAAGAGTAGTGGTGGTCACTTTGGCGGATGGGGAGGCGGCAGTAGTGGTGGTTTCGGCGGCGGTGGTTTCGGTGGATTTGGCGGCGGATCGTTTGGCGGCGGTGGTGCCGGTGGAAAATGGTAAAATAACTAATTGGAATAAAAAGGGCGGAAAATTTTCAGTTTCCGCCCTTTTTTGTTGGAGTCATTTTCATTATTCGCAATTAGCCGGGCAAACATCATCCGCCATGAAATAGTATTTAATCGGATCTTCCAATAGTGAAATGGAATAGTTGTTTTTGGTAATCCCTGTAACAATCATCGTAGGAGAACCATCCGGTTTGAAAGCGGAGGAAATCTTCAGACCATTCAGATTCAGATTGGAGGCAAAAATGGAATCAACCGCGATTTTGCTTACATATACATGGTTCAGTGGCTGATTACTCTCCAGCCATTTGGTGATGTAAGCATTGGCCGTGTCTTCTGTGATTTGCTCACCACCACCTTTTTCTGGAGGTGTTTGATACCTTTTGCTATTATCGCAGGCTTCGTTAGTCTCGGTAATAATGGGTTCGCTTTCATTAAAATTGATCAGTAAATATCCGTTTACTGCAAGGGAAAGTCCCAGGATAGCTGCCAGTATTTTTACTTTATCTTCTGCTGACATAAGGCTTGGTTTTTAGGTTCAATTTATAATTAAAGTATTTGGAAACAGGATGCTGAACGTAACACCCCCCACTGTATTACTTTTTGCCTGGATACTTGCGCCATGTGCTTTTAGAATTTCATAACAGATGCTTAAACCAAGACCGGTGCCATGTCCGGTAGGTTTGGTGGTATAAAACGGTTCAAATATTTCATTAGCATTTATTCCATTCAGGCCAATACCGTTGTCTTTAATTTCAAGTAAGAGACCGTTCACATCTCTTTCAATGTGTAAATTAACCTCGGGTTCGTAACCATTTTGTGAACTCTTGCTTTTCTGCATTACCGAATACATTGCATTGTCAATAAGGTTGCCAATGACCAAAGGAATACTCTTGGGGTTTACGCGAATCCGAAATTCTTCTGGTAGCGTATCAATGCCTACTTTGCATTGGAAACCTTCGTGTTTAAATCCAAAGTTCTTGGTGGCAATATTGATCGACTCATGAATAAGTTCATCCAGAGAAACATCATCTGTATCCAGTATTTTTTCCTTTCCATGCTTTAGCATCGTGGTGATGATCTGTTCCGCCTTATTTCCATGAAATTTTATCTTTTCAATGGATGTTTTTAAATCTTTAGCGATTTCTTCCTTGTTAGTGGAATCTGCCTGAAGGAAATCGTCTACCGATTCTGATGCAACCGCTGCAAAATTGTGGATGAAGTTCAGCGGATTTCGAAGTTCGTGTGCAATTCCTGCGGTAACTCTACCAAGCGAAGCCATTTTTTCTGCCTGCAGCAATTGTTGTTCTGCCAGTTTTAAGTCTTCCAGAGTTTGCATTAGTTCCTGGTTAGCTCTTGATAATTTCTGGTTGGCATCCCGCTTAAAAGTGAAGCGTTTGTAGGAGATGATAGCAGTGGATAGTACAAGTAGTGAAACTATTGCCAGTCCGTAATTTACCAGACGTTCGTTACGTCTTTTTTGTTCCAGCAATACGATTTCGTTTTCTTTTTGAATGATATCACTCCGGGTGCGCAGTGCTGCAATCTGGCCTGAGGATTTGGCGATATCAATGGAGTCTTTATAGTAAGCATAGTCTCTCAGGGCCAGGTAAGCCAGTTCAGTTCTTCCGGTTTCGAAAAAAATCCGGGCAAGCAGCGTCTGAGCAATAAGGTGACGGTTTGCATTGAGTGTTAAGTCAAGTGATTTGGATAAATGCTCTTCAGCCTCTTTGTATTGTTTTCTGGCCAGGTGAAATTCACCTTCTTTTAGATGGATATAACCGAGTGCTTCCTCATTAAAGGTTTTGGTAGCCGTGTTTCTGGCGAGTCTGAAATATTCCTCTGCTTTCTGATCCTGTCCCAGTTTTTCAAGTGCTACCGCCAGATAGAGCCGGCATTCCATAATTTTCGACTCATTTTCTTCAGCAGTGCGTACGCTAAGGGCTTCATTCAGAAAGGGTAATGCTTCTGTGGGACGATTATCATCAACCAGGTAAACACCTTTGAGATAGATCAGATTAGTATACTGCGGTAGTTTGTGCTTCCGAATTATTTCCAGAGCTTCATCAATTGTACTTATGGCCAGCTTGTAATTTTTTTGTGTGTAATGCAAAATGGACTGTTGCATGTACACTTTGGCAATTCCAAGGGGGTAATTGATGACGGAATAAATTTCAACAGCCTTTAAAAGATAATCCGCTCCCTCCTGGTAATCGTTCAGTCGTATCTGAAAGGTTGCGAAATTATAATAGGCATCCCCCAGGCCTGCTTTGTAATGTAGTCTGTCGGCAAGTGCCAGGGCTTTATTGTTCCATACCTGAAAAGAGTCGTTGTTTTCAAGATGGAATTGGTAGTCTGCGCTGATTTCATTATACAGCTTCACCGCATTGGTATCTTCTCTGATGGTTAGAGCCGTAGCCACCTTCATATTCAGTGAGTCGCGCCTGAATGCAACCGACTGATGGGTCAATATCAGCAGCAAAGGAATTAAATAGAATACGCGCAGCTTCAAACTCATTATTCCTGAAACGGGTCTTAATCTTTCGAAAAATAACAAGAAAACGGCATAGCATCCAAGCCGCGGGGTGCTAAACTACCTCTAAACTACCTGTTTAGGGAAAAAAGTAAGTCCCTGGCCTGCCGCCAGTTTAAGCATAGTAAGCAGTATATCTTCCTTAATTCGGGTGAATTTGTCGAATTTATCCGTTAGCGCATAGAAGGTAACCGATACTTCACAGCCCATATCGTTAAATCTCTCGAAGCGGACTATCGAGTCTTTTTCAATATTCGGATTGTTGTTCAACGTATCTCGGACATTTTGCAGAAACATCTCAATTTCATTCGCTGAGGTCTTGTAGTTGAGGGTTAGGTAGAAAAGGGCACGAATTGTGCCGCGTTGTGAAATGTTTTCCAGTTCGGAGTCAACTAACTTACGGTTGGGAATGGTGACGATTGTTCTCTCAGGAGTCCGGATCTGCGAACTGCGAAATCCGATGCGCTCCACGGTGCCGGTGAAATTTCCGATTTTAATAACATCTCCCACTATGAATGGTTTATCCAGGAAAATCATGAAGGAGCCCAGCAGGTTTTCAAGCGTGTCTTTGGCCGCAAGTGCAATCGCAATACCTCCAATTCCTAAACCTGCAATCAGTCCGGCAACATTGATTTCAAATACAGCGCCAAGTATAAAAAAGGTGCTGAGAATGACAATGACTACTTTAATGGCTTCTTTGAAAAAACTGACCAGCTGGTAATCCGAACGGTCGGGTGTTTTCTTTGCTCTTCTCAGTAAAACCATTCCGATGTAATCTGCAAAGCGTAAAAGCATCCATGTGATAGACACAAAAATTGAAATCTTGAACAGTTTCCAAACTACCATTCGCAGTCCGAATTCTTCCTCCCCGGCCAGTTCCCAACTGGGTGGATATTGCAATTGCAGTAGTGAAAAGTCGAGGGTGAGTAGCAGTATGAATAAAGCAACCGGCTTGTGCAGCAGATCACGGAATTCCTGAATGCTCACTTCGCTGTTTCTTTTTTGAACCAGTCTGAAGATTAGTCCCGAAAGGTGATGCGATACAAAACGCTTTAAAAGCAATCCGAGGAAAAGTATAATTGCAAAGCGGAGGATCCTGTAAACAGGATTCTCCAGTATTTCATAATGCAGCCACTCGTAGTTGTTCATTTCTCAGGGTTGAAGAAAAACAAATTGAATTTACACCAGTTTCTTCAGTGCAATCTCATAGGCCGTTGCAGTGATACCGCTATGGCCTTCATTTTTTTCGTACACATTGTCCATTGCGGCACTGATAATTCTTTCAACGTCCTGAAAGATAAAGGCTGCAGAAATATCATCGGGATTGCTCATCAGAAATGCAAATACGCGGGCCATACCGCAATTTGAAATGAAATCAGGAATTACGCTTACCTGCTCATCTGCATTTTGTGCGATGGGGCCAAAGAAAATTTCCTGATCAGCGAATGGAACATTGGCACCACAGGATATTACCTCAAGCCCATTTTTAATGAGTTTGTTGATTTGTTCCGCTTCTACCAGCCGGCTTGCAGCTGCGGGAATAAACACATCGGCCGGTGTATCCCAGAATTCATGCATGGCATCATGGGTAGGATGGAATCCTCCGAACATATTTCCGGTGAAACGGGATTGAAACAATGCATTCGTTTCCTCAAAGGTGTAGCCGTTGGTATTGATTACTCCGGTTGCACGATCAATGATACCGGTAATTTTTGCTCCTTCTCTTGCCAGATAATATCCTGCTGCAGCACCTACGTTGCCCCAACCCTGTACCAACACTCTTTTCCCTTTGATGTCTTGTCCGCGTTGACGGTAATAGCGGATCACGGATACTGCTACACCATAGCCGGTGATCATGTCTGCCACTCTGAATTTTCCAGCAACCGGTACATAATCGAGGTCGTTAACGACCATACTTACCCCTTCCTGCAACTTGCGGATTCGTTCACCCCGATCATTCGGAGTACCGTAGTGTCCGTTCACGACTCCCTGCTGGGGATGCTGCAGGCCGAGGCTTGCGGTGATGGGAATTACTTCGTGAATTTCATCTACAAAGAGATCACCTCCTGTTCCATAGTAACTGGTGAGTACTGGCAAAACAGCTTTAAACCATCGTTGTAAAACGCCTTCTTTTCTTGGATCCTGCGGGTCGAAATTGATTCCCGACTTGGCACCTCCGATTTGCGGGCCTGCAACCGTAAATTTGATTTCCATGGTTTTGGCCAACGACTCAACTTCGTGCCGGTCGAGCCCCTTCCGCATTCTGGTGCCACCACCGGCAGCACCGCCACGTAAGGAGTTAATTACAATCCAGCCTTTTGCATCGGTCTGGTTATCGTTCCATTCAAAAATGATTTCGGGACTTCGCGCTTCGAATTTCTTGAGAAGATCTAACATGGGTTTGTGAGTAATAAGGGCTGCAAAATTGGTGTTTTCTTTGTTAACCATAGTCTGTCAGATGGTCAGAACACCGGTAATTTATACATCGCAGCTTTTTGAGCCCCTACCGCTCTTTGAAAGGCTTTCCAGGTGGGTTTTTCATCTAATATACTGTTTATCAGTATCTCAGGATTAAAGGTGTTCATACCTGCAAGGTAAAGGTTCCCATCCTTCCCCGGTCCCATGCAAACTTCCAGAATGCGTAAGCTTAAAAAGGCCTCCTGAAGGTGATCCTGGGTCAGACCTTTCGGGGCAGTGGTTAGCAGAATTACTTTTCTAAAACCTTCTTCAAAGGCTGCTTCGAATGCCTTCAACCATAGCTCCCGCAAGTTGCTGTTCGCGAATAATTTCGCGGTATAGTAATTTTTATTCCACGTTTCAAAAGTACGGGCTGAACCAGTAAATACCTTTTTGTGGATGGCGAGTCCTGCAGTAGCGGTATGAAGATTCGAAAAGGATGCTGTAGTTGATTGCTCGTCGGGTACAATCAGCAGGCAACATTGTTGAAGGTAGGCACTCAGCATTGCAGAATCGTTTTATAAAACAGGCGGGTTAACAATTCATCGGCACTATTGGCGACTGCTATTATTTCTTCAAGGGTAACAGGGTGCAAATTGTCCGGGTCGCATTCGTCAGTGAGCACAGAAACCGCAATGCATCGAATGTTTTGTCGGTAAGCTTCCATTACTTCCGGTACGGTGCTCATGCCCACAGCATCCGCTCCAATCCTTCGCAGGTATCGGTATTCTGCTCGTGTTTCAAGTTGTGGTCCGGTTACTGCAGCATAGGTTCCGGAATGTAAAGTGATACCTTCTTCCCGGGCAATCTTTTCAAGGAGTTGTCCGGCCTGGCTGTCATAGAGAGAAAAGGTGTCCTTTTCACTGGCAGGCAATTCAGGGGTAAATCCCAACAGATTAATATGGTTCTTCAGTTGCATCAATTCTCCTTTGCTGAAATCCGGATTAACGGCACCGGCTGCGTTGGAGATAAAAAGCAGTTTGACGCCGAGTAGTTTCATGACGGTCACCGGAAATGTAACCTGGTGGTAACTATAGCCTTCGTATAAATGAAATCTTCCCTGAAGGGCGATTACTTTTTTCGTGCCCAGCAGTCCGTAAATAAGATTCCCGGGGTGGCTCTCTACGGTACTCAGGCAAAATCCGGGTATTTCGGCATAGGGAACTATTAAAAGCACTTCAATTTCAGCGCTTAGTTTGTGTAATCCTGTTCCCAGAATAATGCCGGTTTCAGCATTTTCGATTCCGAGATTCTTAAGGTAAAGCGCAGCTTCTTCGGAGGAGGTTTGCATGGCCGCTAAAATACACTCTATGAGCTTGCCCTGCCTTGTGGCAAAGCCCTACCTTTGTAAACCATTTATTTAAGCGAATGTTACAACTTACAGTTCTGCGTGAGCAGGCGGACGAAATAATCCGCAAACTATCCGTTAAGAATCTTGATGCCGGAGATACGGTAAAGGAGATTTTAGATCTGGATGCTGAAAAGAGGAAAAACCAACAGGAGCTGGAAGCCTTACTTGCTGAGCAGAACACACTGGCAAAGCAGATAGGCGAACTATTCCGTTCCGGGAAAAAAGACGAAGCGGAGGATTTGCGGAACCGCAGCACCGCCATCAAGGAAACTTCAAAGATGCTGGAAGAACGTGCTTCGACCCTGGAGCAGGAGGTGCATGATCTGCTGGTACGATTGCCCAATATTCCGCATGCTTCTGTTCCCAAAGGAAAGACGCCTGAGGAGAATGAGGTGGTATTACTGGATGAACAGCATATGCCCTCCCTGGCAGAAGGTGCCTTACCACATTGGGAGCTTGCAGCTAAATATGATCTGATCGATTTCGAACTGGGCGTGAAGATTGCCGGTGCGGGTTTTCCTGTTTACAAAGGCAAGGGTGCCCGGTTGCAGCGTGCTCTGATTAATTTTTTTCTTGATCAGGCCACTGCGGCTGGTTATCATGAAATTCAGCCTCCGATTCTGATCAATGAAGATTCAGGCTTCGGCACGGGCCAGCTGCCGGATAAGGAGGGCCAGATGTATCATGTTGGTTTGGATAATCTGTATTTAATTCCAACGGCTGAAGTTCCCGTTACCAATATCTTCAGAGATGTTATTCTGAAAGCCGAAGAGATGCCGGTTCGCTGCACGGCCTATACCCCTTGCTTTCGTCGTGAAGCTGGTTCTTACGGTGCCCATGTTCGCGGCCTGAATCGTTTGCATCAGTTCGATAAAGTTGAAATCGTTCAGGTTGCCAATCCGGAAAAGAGTTATGAAATACTTGAGGAGATGCGCAACTATGTTACAGGATTATTGAAAATGTTGGAGCTTCCTTATAGGGTATTGCGACTTTGCGGCGGCGATATGAGTTTTGCTTCCGCACTTACGTATGATATGGAGGTGTATTCGGCTGCACAGCAACGCTGGCTGGAAGTGAGCTCGGTTTCAAACTTTGAGACTTTTCAGTCGAACCGCCTGAAGCTGCGTTACCGGGAAGGCAATGGAAAGCCGCAGCTCGCCCATACACTAAATGGGAGCGCATTAGCGTTACCAAGGATTGTAGCATCATTACTGGAGAATAATCAGACTTCTGCAGGTATTCGTATCCCTTCGGTGCTGGTGCCGTATACAGGATTTGATCTTATTAGTTGATGATCATGAAATCGCGTCTGATTCTTTGTTTTCTGATAGTGCTCTGGCTGGTTAATCCTGTCCATATAAATGCGCAATCTCAGAATAATGCGGAATTGGCTACGCAGTATTTTTCAACCGGTGAATTTGATAAGGCGCTCGTTTTTTATGAGAAGTTTTATGATCAGGATCCACTGGGTGCCTACCCGAATTATCTGAAGTGCCTACTGAATTTAAAGGACTATGATAAAGCGGAGAAGCTGATCCGAAAGCATCAGAAACGTTTTCCCATGGATGCCAATGCGAAGCTGGATATGGCAACAGTTTACGAATTGCGTGGAGAAAATGAGAAGGCAGTTAAGGTGTATGATGATGCTATCAAAAATTTAAGTACTGATATTGGTCAGATCAATCTGCTGGGAAATGCTTTTATGCAGCGTCAGTTGTATGATTATGCAGTCCGTACTTATTTGCAAGGTAGAAAACTGGTAAATGGCTCTTACCCTTTTTCCTTCGAACTTGCTGAAGCATATAATCAGCAGGGATCTCCTGATAAGATGGTGGCCGAGTACATCGACGTCATTGACTGGAATCCGCAGTATGTTTCCAATGTGCAAACTATTCTTCAGAACAAGATTGCGAATGATACAGAAGGTATGTACATTGAACTGGTCCGTACAGCTTTGCTGCGAAAAATTCAAAAGAATCCACAGGAGTCTACTTACAATGAATTGCTCTACTGGTTATTTCTGCAGGAAAAGGATTTTGAATCAGCCCTGATACAGGCTAAATCACTGGATAAAAGAAACAATGAAAATGGCGACCGGATTCTTTCTCTGGGAAGATTGTGTGTTTCTAACCGTGATTTTACAGTAGCTATTGATGCGTTTCGCCTTATTGTAGACAAAGGGAATTCCCATCCTAATTATGTTACAGCCCGGATGGAGCTGATCAACGCATCGTATACACGTATTTCCTCATCTGAAAATTATACACAGGCGGATCTTGAATTGCTTGCCGGTGATTACCGTACCGCACTGAGTGAACTTGGAACATCGGTAACAACGGCTCCTCTGGTCAGGGAATATGCTCACCTTAAAGCATTCTACCTTCATGATATCGACAGTGCTATGTTGCTCCTGCAGAACATGATTGAAGTGCCAAATTTCCGCGGTATACCACAAGCCGAAGCAAAGCTGGAGCTGGCCGACATTTATGTTTTTAACGGACTTGTGTGGGATGCTGCTTTGTTATACGGACAGGTGGATAAGGATTTTAAGAATGATGCTATCGGAAGGGAGGCTAAATTCCGCAATGCACGATTGAGTTACTATCTGGGTGAATTCGAATGGGCAAAAGATCAGTTGAATGTATTGAAGTCGGCCACATCGCAATTGATTTCGAATGATGCTTTATCGCTCGGATTATTAATTACTGACAATACAAATCTGGATACAAGCACTACCGCGTTGCTGATTTATTCACGTGCGGACTTGTATGATTTTCAGAATCAGGATAGCCTCGCTTTAATTACACTGGATACACTTTTGCATGATTTTCCGGATCATTCCCTTACCGATGAAGCCTGGTTTAAACGGGCGGGAATTTTGATGAAATCCGGAAGGTATGCGGAAGCTATTCAGTATCTGCAGAAAATAGTGGAAAGTTATCCGGATGATATTCTGGGTGATGATGCTATCTATCGGATGGGTGATTTGTACGAAACCCGTTTAAACGATAAAGAAAAGGCAAAAGAAAAGTTTGAGCTGCTGCTTACCAAATATCCTGGTTCATTGTATTCAGTGGATGCAAGAAGGCGATTTCGTGCATTGCGGGGAGATAAGATTTAGAGAGCTCAGGGCCCAGCGCTTAGATCTTAACGCTGATTAGCTGATGAATACAATTTCATACTATTTACACTTCTCGAATTCTCATTAACTTTTGGATTGAACTAATCAAATTTACGATGCCTCAAATCATATATAATATCACACTCAATATTGATCATTCCGTTGTGGAGGAGTGGTTGGAGTGGATGAAAACAGTCCACATTCCTGATGTGATGGCAACAGGCAAGTTTACCGCTAACCGGATATTGCGTTTGATCGGTGATGAAGATTCGGGTGGAGTAACGTTTGCGATTCAGTATACTGCAACGGATATGCAATCGTATGAAGATTATCGTACAAATTTTGCTCCGGCACTGCAGGCAGAGCATACGGCAAAGTTTAAAGATCGCTTTGTGGCCTTCCGTACTTTACTTGAGGTGGTAGCATGAGAAAGGAAGGAGATGTAAGAGCTAAGAAATCACTGGGTCAGCATTTTCTGAATGATGAACAACTGGCTGCTTCAATTGTGGAATCATTGGTGCTTCCGGATAATTGTAAGGATGTGCTGGAGATTGGTCCCGGTATGGGCGTGCTGACCAAATATTTATTGAACAGAAAGGATATTCATCTGCGTGTAATTGAAATCGACAGGGAGTCGGTAGGCTATCTGCTGCAGCATTATCCGGATTTGAATGGTGCTATTATTGAGGGTGATTTTTTACAATTGAATTTGCCGCAGTTGTTCAGTTCATCCTTTGCCATTATCGGAAATTTCCCTTACAATATTTCCACACAGATTTTATTTCGTATTCTAGAATTGAAGGATAAAATTCCGGTGATGGTGGGTATGTTTCAGGCGGAAGTGGCCGAACGTATTGCTTCCGGTCCCGGTAATCGTGATTATGGAATTCTGAGCGTGCTGCTTCAGCCATGGTATGAAATGGAAATTCTTTACGATGTTCCCGACACCTCTTTTACGCCTGCTCCACGTGTTCAGTCTGCGGTACTGCGCATGGTTAGAAATGATCGTACTTCCCTGCGCGTGGAGGAAGTATGGTTCAAGAAGGTGATTAAACAGGCGTTTAGCATGCGTCGTAAAACATTGCGCAATGCTCTTAAGCCATTTTTGCAGGATACTAAGGGGGCGGTGCCTTATCTGGATCTGAGAGCTGAGGCTTTGTCGTGGCAGCAGTTTGAAGAGCTTGCTTTGTCTCTGCGTCACTAGATTTATTCCCCTGTAATTTCAGGTTCGTTTCGGCTTTTATACTGCAAGCCTGCTACTGAATGCGAATGCTTTGTGAGCACCTGGTTTAATCCGTTTAAATTTTCGCTTTTCTGATTTTTTGATGCAATTCAATTGTATTAAAATCGAACGGTGAGCTGCGCCATGTAATTAATAAGCGCCTGCGGAAAATAAAAATTTTCGGTTACTCTTTGTCCGTCATAAACATATCCAAAGGTGTAGCCATTCGAAGCATAAACGGTACTCATTAAATTATTCACCAGCAGATTGAGTCTGATTTCCTTGAGTTTTTTTACCTTGATTTTATATTCCAGTCGTACGTCTGTTACGAGATAGTCATCCATCATTCGGTCTTTGGAGCCTGTATTATCCAGGTGTTGTTCTCCTACATAACGGCCAATTAACATTGCGGTAATTCTTTCCTGAAATTGCCAGGATAGTCTTCCCATGGCCGTAATTTCAGGGGAATAGGCTATCGGTGTGTTTTTGTACGAAGTTCGCTGCTGTCCAATGAGATTGAAGTCGGCATCATATCTGTCGTCATAGGCGGTGAAGGAGTTGATTTCGTTTCTACTTAAAGTGGCGTTCATATCAATTGCCAACTGTCTCGACAATGCCAAACCTGCTTCAATTTCAATTCCCATCCTGTAGCTTTTTTCCACATTTACCCGGGTTGCATTGCCCACATCGTTTACTTCTCCGGTCAAAACCAGTTGGTCGGTATAGTTCATGTAAAATCCGTTGAGATTAAACTTTACGGTTTTTAGATTATACCGGAACCCCGCTTCGTAGTCAATCATGCTTTCGTGTTTTGGTCTTGATGCCGGAGTTGATTCGGTAAAGTCATCCCGGTTAGGTTCTTTATTTCCGATGGCGATTGATCCGTAGATTTCTTTTCCGTCACCGATAAAGTAGGTAAAACCGCCTTTAGGATTGAAGAAATTCAGATTCACATCGGCGGGTACGCCAACGCCATCCGGATCAGCACCAATAAAGGAATAGGCCACATTTCTAAATTGCAGATCACCAAAAACAGTTAGTTTATTTGTGACGAGGTAATCTGCTTTCGTGTAAATAGTACGATCATTTTTAGTGGCATCATTTTTATAATAACGTTGCCGAATTTCGGAGTTGGAGGCGTATTGGGCCCAGATGACTTCTCCAAAGTGGTCGCCCTGATAGCGATTTGCGGATCCGCCAGCTGTAATTTTTAAATTGTTGTTTATTTCTGATGTCAGTCCAAATAGGAAACCATAAAAATCGTTGTCCAGCCATTTTCTTCGGATCAGGTTTGAATTGGTAATTGTATCGGTTCCTGTTATGAGTGGTTCGATTCCATAGTCGGTAAGTGTTTCTCCTTTTTTATATTCTTCATAATAGCCTCTGCCTTTGGTATAGTGCAGTGCTGCATTGAAGGAAGTTTTTTTGGAGAGAGTTCGTGCGTAGTGTAACTGGTAGTGGTCCTGCTGATAATCATCAACCTGATTATCGTAGGTGTAAAAGTTGTAGGTTCTGCCGCTATTCAGGAGGTTTGAGGCATCTTCTTCCTCGAGATAATTTCTGTCGATGTAATCCTGCATGCCTTTCTGGTCATTCCGATATCTGCTTTCGGGCACGCCATACCAGCTTTGATAGGTGACTTCCTTTCCGCTGAAAACATTCAGGCGAATCAGATTTTTTTCATCGGCATAACTTCCGCCCAGATAAAATGATTTGAGATCGGAACTTCCTCTGTCGACATATCCATCGGATGTAATTTTCGACAATCTTGCGTCGACTGAAAAATTATTTTCCATTCTTCCGGTAGAAAAGTTGACCGTATTTCTGAACGAGTTAAAACTACCCATGCCGGAAGTTATTTCAGCAAATGGTTTATCGGAAGGTCCGTTACTGAGCAGGTTGATGCTGCCTCCAAAAGCGGCTGAGCCATTGGTGCTGGTGCCCACGCCTCTTTGTACCTGAAGATTGTCAACCGAAGAGGCAAAATCGGGAAGGTCGACCCAGTAAACCTGCTGGGATTCTGCATCGTTCAGCGGAATTCCATTTATTGTAACATTGATTCTGGTCTGATCCGTTCCTCGTATCCGTATACCCGTATAACCGATACCATTTCCTGCATCGCTGGTAATCACCACCGAGGGCAATAGTTGCAGCAGGTAAGGGACATCCTGACCGCTGTTTAATTTTTTTATTTCTTCCTTGTTTAGCGTTGAAACTGCCATGTTGCCTGAACCAGATCGGATAGCAGTGACTGTTACCTCTCCGGTCAGGATGCGAGATGGATTTAGCCGGATTTTCAGGGTGGTATCCTGGTTAATAAATGCCGTTATTTCCTCGTTTTCAAAGCCTACATAACTGATGCGAATCCTATAGGTATTGTTCGCTAATTGCAGCTGAAAACGCCCGTTATTATCGCTGGTTGTAGTGAATTGGGTTCCCAGACAGGTAATGATTGCTCCCGGAAGATTTTTTCCGTTGGATGCATCGGTTATGTTGCCGGTAAGGATGTTTTGTGCCCTTGTGTTGAAAGAGAGGACAAGCAATAAAACAAACAAAACAGAGAATGGTGCTTTTTTCATGAAATGAATTTTGCGCACCGGGGCTTTCCGTTTCAGAAAGCTACTTTTTAACACTTCCTACGCCGGTATGATCCGGGTCAGGTTCGATGGGTATAATCTCAGCTCCAAAATAGGAACACCCCAGTGCAGCTGCAAAAATAGAGAATATTGCACTAAGTGAACAAAACCCTTGATTTCTCCGGTAATATCCTGATTCCGCTTTAGGTTTTTGGCAGAAGGTTTGTAACTTTGTTATACAACCAAAACCATGAAAAAAATCTTTACAATTTGCTTCAGCCTGTTGCTGACGCTTACTGCTATTGCCGGAGTTCAGCCGGGCTGGAAAAGTATCAGCGAAAATCAGGCGCTGGAGTACGGAAAACGTGAAACCAACCTGGTTGCATGTAATTATTATGAGATGAATCCCGCTCAGATGTGGACGTATCTTCAGGATGCACCTTTGGAGCGCAATGGTAAAACCGGACTTGAGCTTGCACTGCCATCCGCCTTTGGAGGCCTAATGAAGTTTATGGTAGTTAAGTCGCCGGTAATGGCCCCTGAACTTGCAGCGAAATATCCCATGATAGAAACCTGGGCCGGTCAGGGTATAGATGATCCGACTGCTACTATCCGACTGGATATCACCCAGTGGGGATTTCATGCTATGATTATTTCCCCGAAAGGAACAGAGTTTATCGACCCTTTAAACCTGCAGACTTCCACAGTTTATATTTCCTACCAGAAGAAAAATGCGATCCGCTCCGGTGGAGAGGTTCAGGTTTGCGAATTTGATCCATTTCAACAGGAGAATCGTATTCGTCAGGAAGAAATCAAAAAGGATGTGGCATTAAACCGTGGTGCTTCCGCTCCTCGTTCGATTGGTTCCACGCTGAAGACCTATCGTCTTGCGCTTGCTTGTACAGGCGAGTATGCAACTTTTTATGGGGGTACTGTTTCCGGAGCGCTGGGAGGCATGGTAACCAGTGTGAACCGGGTAAATCAGGTATTTGAGAAAGAGTTGTGTTTTCACTTGAACCTGGTTGCCAATACTGACACTTTGATATTTCTGAATCCGAGTACCGATCCTTATACCAACAGCAGTGGATCTACGATGCTGACACAGAACCATACGCAATGCAACCAGCGGATCGGTAGCAGTAACTATGATATTGGCCATGTGTTCAGCACCGGAGGTGGCGGCATTGCTCAGTTAGGATGTGTATGTGTGAGTAGTGGGAAAGGACGCGGAGTTACTGGTAGTCCTTCACCGGTGGGAGATGCTTTCGACATCGATTATGTTGCGCATGAAATGGGGCATCAGTTCGGAGGTAACCACACGTTTAACGGAACCACCGGAAGTTGCAGCGGCACCATTAATAATCAAACTGCATTTGAACCCGGGAGTGGTTCCACCATCATGGCCTATGCGGGTATTTGCAATGGTCAGGATGTTCAGAATAACAGTGATGATTATTACCATACGGAGTCATTTGATGAAATCCAGGATTATATCACTTTTAGTAACGGAAACAATTGTCCGATTGCCACCCCTACCGGAAACAATCCTCCTAACATTTTATCTACGACATCCGCATACACCATTCCTCTGCTGACTCCTTTTCGTTTAACTGGTTCGGCGAATGATCCGGATGGCGATGCTCTTACTTATTGCTGGGAACAGTATGATCTTGGCCCTGCAGGATCACCATCTTCCCCTTCCGGAAACGCACCGATTTTCCGCTCTCTTGAGGGTACTGCCGATTCAGTACGATTAATGCCAAAGCGTTCAACTATACTTGCCGGTTTGAATAATGCGGCTTATGAGCGTCTGCCATCCTACGCACGCAATATGAAATTCCGTCTAACGGTAAGGGACAACCGTTCCGGCGGCGGAGGTGTTACCTATGAGAGCTCACTTACTCAGTTGACCGTCGTTAATACAGTTACCGGATTTAAAGTGACAGTTGCTAATTCAACGGGGGTAAGTTATCCTGCACTCAGTCAGCAGTTGATTACCTGGGATGTTTCATCAACCAATATTGCTCCAATAAATACAGCAAATGTAAATATCCTTCTTTCAACAGATGGGGGAATCACTTTCCCGGTAGTGCTGGCTTCCAATGTACCGAACACCGGTAATGCAACGGTAACCATTCCGAATTCACAAACTGTTACCGGGCGCATTATGGTAGAAGCGGTTGGCAATATTTACTTTGATATCAACGATCGCAATTTCGTGATTGGTGCACCACAATCGCTCTATGAGGCCGGTATCCCGGGCGAAACCATCAACGTATATCCGAATCCTGTTGTTTCAGATATAAACTGGAATATGACCGGCAACTTCCGTGGGGAAGGTGTTGTGAAACTCACTGATGTTTCAGGTCGTCTTCTCTATACCTCAACTTTTGTAAAGAAGGATGCTTCTTTACAGCAGGTAATCAGCGGAAATATTCTTGGTTCAGGTGTATATATGCTTACTATTGAAACGGAAGCTGGCAGTGCAGTTTCCAGGCTGGTTCGGCAATAGTATAGAGTGACTTTACAGAAAAGGGAAGGCAAATCATAAATCCTTCCCTTTTTTATTTTGCAGGAATCCACCTGATTTGTCGATGCTTATTCCGGCATATGGTTAAATTTGTAACATGGCCATGAAGCGAATTCGTAAGATTGTAGTTGCCGTCATTGCTTTGTTGCTGGTGCTGGTTGTTGGGGTTTTAATTTATCTCACTTCTCAGAAGCCAAAGTATGCAGGGTTAATTCAGCTTGAAGGGTTGCAAAAACCGGTGGAGGTGATCTATGACTTTTATGGTATTCCTCATATCTATGCACAGGCTGAAGAGGATGCATACATGGCACTTGGCTTTGCACATGCCCAGGATCGGCTCTTTCAGATGGAGGTTATTCGCAGAGTGGCATCAGGCCGGCTTGCTGAAATATTTGGAGAGGAGCTCGTTGAAACAGATGCTTTTTTCAGGACGATTGGTCTCGCCAGACACGCCCGTGTATCGTCGCGACTTTATATGAAGGGTGGAAATGATCCCTATGAAAAGGCTGCCAGGGCTTATATCGCTGGAGTTAATCAGTTTTTACATAAAGGAAGAACGCCAGTTGAATTTGTTATGCTTGGTATTCCGAAAGAGGATTATACCGTGGATGATTTGTATTTAACACTTGAATATCTCTCCTTCAATTTTGCCATGGGAATCCGCACCGATGCGCTGATGTCTTATGTCAATACAAAACTTGGCAGGAATTATTTTGCAGACTTAATCGCTGAACCCCGATTGCCTTTAATTGCTCCGGTTGTCAAACGTGATACTTTAAAAAAGTTAACCGCTTTCACGACGATCGATAAACTAATGGCAACGCTGCCGGTGCCGCCATTGGTGGGCAGTAATGCATGGGTGGCTGCGCCATCACGATCGGGATCCGGCAAGGTCTTATTTGCCAATGATACCCATATAGGATATAGTCAGCCGGCCGTCTGGTATGAGGCGCATCTGGAGTATCCAGGGGTTTCACTTTACGGCAATCACGCCGCTGGTATTCCATTTGCCGTGATCGGACATACCAGAGCAATTGCATGGGGGATAACCATGCTGGAAAATGATGACCTTGATTTTTATAATATTCGTGTGAAGCCGGGTGATTCCACCAGTTACTGGTTTGATGGTAACTGGCGGCCGATGGAAATGCGGAACGAAACGATTCATATTAAGGGAGGCGGTACGAAAGTAGTGGCGATCAGTGAAACGCATCATGGTCCCATCATGAATACCGTGATGCCGGAATGGAATGAAGTCACCAATGATAAAGTTGCACTCTGGTGGACTCATTTAAGATTTCCTGCTAATCTTATTCAGGTGTGTTATAATTTGAATCACTCCGGTACCATCGATGAAGCGCGTTATGCAGTTTCTCAGATTATTTCTCCCGGCCTCAATATCCTTTATGGTGATTCGCAAGGAAATATTGCTGCCTGGACTGCCGGTCGACTGGTAAAACGGAATTCGTCGATTAACAGTTGGCTACTTCAGGACGGAACAACGCTGCAGTCGGAACCTCAGGGGTATTATGATTTCAGCGAGAACCCTGCAAAAGTGAATCCGCCGGAAGGGATCGTTTTTAATGCCAACCAGCAAATGGATACTTTGCGTGGCGGTGTGGTTTATCCTGGTTATTATACACCTGCTGATCGCGCTATTCGTATTGAACGATTACTTACTGATCGTTCGACCTACAATATCGAAGATTTTCAGCGGATCAATACGGATACTGAATCGCCTGTTGCTCCTTTACTGGCACGTATCATGGTGGAAGCGTTGAATGACAGTATTATTCGCAAATCGGCACAGCATTATCAGGCAAGTCGTAAACTGTTAACGTGGAACGGCTCACATGAGATGATCGATGTGGCACCAGTAATTTACTATAAATTCCTTTATCATATTTTGCACTTGGCAATGGCAGATGAGCTTGGTGAAGAGAATTTCAAAATATATCTCGCAACACATGTTGCAAAAACCTCACTGAATTCTTTCCTTGCTAATGATAGTTCTGTATGGTGGAATGATATCCGTACAGAAAACATGAAGGAAACGAGAAGCTTTATTTTCGGTAAGGCATACGATAAAACAATGAATGAACTGCTCGCTCAGCTTGGAAGTGAAGTGGATGCCTGGGAATGGGGTAGGGTGCACCGGCTTGAACATCCGCATCCGATCGGAATGAAGAAACCTTTTAACTTGTTCTTTAATAGCGGACCATATCCTGTACCGGGCGGGCCGGAAGTGATTAATCAGATTTCTGCCGATTTAAACCCGGATGGCATGTATAAAGCGAAGTATGGTCCTGCCATGCGTATTGTACTTGATTTTGCTGATGTTGAAAATTCAAAGAGTGTTTTGCCCACCGGCCAGTCAGGCAACGTAATGAGCCATTATTATTTTGATCAGGCGGTGATGTATAATACCGGTAAATCACGCAAGCAAAAAATGAATCGTCAGGATATCGATCAGAATAAAATCGGAAGATTAATGCTCCAGCCTATTCAGCGATAACTTTGTTTTGCTGTTAAAGTTTCCAGTGGAAGGTGTATTACCTTGCTCGCAATTATTAGTGTTACTGTTTAGCTGCAGTGTACTTTACAGGGCAAGGATTTTTGAAACAAGAGCCTTTGCAATTTTTTCATGCGATTCAAAGGTCCAGCCTCCGATATGCGGACTCAGTACAACTTTGTCGGAGCTTATCAGATACTGTAAGGGTGGGGGCATTGTGGTTTTGTCAAAATCCTCAAATGAGGTTGTTTCATACTCGAGTACATCTAAAGCAGCACCTCTTACTTTTCCTGATTGCAGGGCATCAACCAGCGCAGCGGTATCGGTGTTTTTCCCTCTTGCTGTATTTACGAACCAGATGGGTTTATGGAATGCTGAAAAAAAGTCGGCATTGGCAAAATAATTTGTTTCTTCTGTCAGTGGCAAATGCAGACTAATCACATCACACTCCTGAAACAACTCATTGAGTTCTGCCTGTTTCACATAACTCAGTGAAGTTTGAAGGCGGATATATTTATCATAGGCAAGTACTTTTACATCAAATCCCTGAAGTCGTTGAGCAAAAGAGGATCCCATATTGCCATAGCCAATTATTCCGATTGTTTTACCCTGCAGTTCATGGCCGCGGTTTTTCTCCCGGTTCCACTGGCCTTGCCGTACTTCATGATCAGCACGCAACAGATTATTCATCAGCATTAAAAGCATGGCGGTAGCCTGTTCGCCAACTGCATCCCGGTTGGCTTCAGGGGCACTCAGGCAGGCGATGCCTTTATCAGTTGCTGCTTTCACATCAATATTTTCCATACCTGCTCCACCGCGTGCGATAAAACGTAAGCCGGTTGCATTATTCAGAAAGGCGCTGTCAATTTTAAACCGGCTGCGAATAGCAATTCCATCCCATTCATTAATGCGCGAACTAATTTCAGTGGCGGTAAGCTGATAACCTTCTTCAATGGTAAATCCTTCTGCAATTAATAGTTCAGAAAATACCGGGTGAAAAGTATCTGCAAGTATTATTTTTCCGTTTTTCACAAGAGGGTTCCTGTAAGAAGTAGAGAGGCGAGTGTGAAGTAGATAATCAGTCCGGTAACATCCACCATTGTGGCAATAAAGGGTGCGGAAGAAGTGGCAGGGTCAAAGCCCAGTCGTTTTAAAATCAGTGGCATCATCGAACCCATCACGGATCCCCACAATACGACACCGGCCACGCTGAATCCTATGGTTAGTCCGATCAGTGCCCAATGAGCACCGTAAATATTTGTAAAGTAATTCCAGGTGCCGACCCGTGCAAAACCAATAATTCCCAGAATTATTCCGAGGAAGGTACCGGTAATAATTTCACGACGCATGATTCTCCACCAATCTCGGATGGTTACTTCTCCCAGCGCAAGTGCACGAATAATAAGGGTAGATGCCTGAGAGCCACTGTTTCCTCCACTGGATACAATCAGGGGTATAAAAAGTGCGAGAACAACCGCCTTGGCAATTTCCGTTTCAAAAAACGACATGGCACTGGCCGTAATCATTTCACCGATAAAAAGTATGACCAGCCAGGGGGCGCGTTTACGT
>Ga0315906_10002016_pt1 | contig 29251 bp, 29 predicted proteins | sample LakEriMetagenome_4_FD_203526 | JGI IMG/M metagenome (GOLD analysis project Ga0315906, IMG submission 203526) | Freshwater fungal communities from buoy surface, Lake Erie, Ohio, United States - Buoy 2 MA122 | ecosystem: Environmental > Aquatic > Freshwater > Lake > Lake biofilm | place: USA...
GGGGCTCGTCGGGGTTCTCGGGGAAGCGCGACGTAGCCGCACGCAGGGGCGTCTCGAACTTGGTGTCGAAGCCGAAGAGTTCAGACTGTTCACGGAGTGCATCGGCACCCAGCTCATTGCCCAGCCAAGCGAAAGCGGTGTTGCAAGACACGGCGAGTGCCTGCTCGAGTGTGATCTCACCACCGGGCGCGCACTCCTCACCGGTCCAATTCCGCAGCGTGCGCTCGGACAGTGGCAGGTCGTACTCCGCCGGTCCGGGGAGGACCGAATCCATCGTGAAGCGCCCTGAGGCGAGCGCTGCCGCCGCGGTGACGAGTTTGAACGTCGACCCCGGTGGATTGAGGGCGACGATGGGCCGATTGATGAGGGGCTGATCGGGATCCTCGAGCAACTCCTCGTAGTACGCCCGGATTGCCGCGGGGTCGTGGGACGACAAGATGTTGGGATCGAATGACGGGACCTGCACCTGAGCGAGGATGCGACCTGTCGAGGGTTCGATCGCGAAGACCGCCCCTTGCGTGCCCTCCATACTGGCCCAGGCCGCAGCCTGTGCGGCTGGATCGATCGTGGTCGTGACCGCTCCGCCTCTCGGCTGGGCGCCCGCGATGAGCTGCTGCAGGCGGTCGACGAAGAAGAGATCGGACGCACCCGACAGGACGGCGTTCTCCGTCCGCTCCAGGCCCGTGGCGCCGTAGACGATCGAATAGAAGCCCGTGACGGAGGCGTACTGCTCGCCCTCGGGGTAGACGCGCAGCCACTTGAGGGGGCCCTTGGTCGCCTCGGAGAGCGCGACCGCGTCCGGTCCGGTGAGGATGGGACCGCGCTGACGACCGTACTCGTCGAGGATCACCCGCTGGTTGTCCGCGCGTGCGCGGTAGTCGTCGCTGCGAAAGACCTGGATGAGCGTGATGTTGACCATGAGCGCGACCAGCAGGAGGGCGAGCACGAGGCTGATACGTCGAATCGCGCGGGTCATCGCCGCACCACCTGTGTGTGGACGGCGTCGGGAGCGGGCGCCGGCGGAGCTGGCCGTCGCGCACGGTTAGAGATGACGAGCAGGATGGCGATGATCACCCAGTTGGCGACAAGCGATGACCCACCGTAGGAGAGGAAGGGCGTCGTGAGGCCGGTGAGCGGGATAAGGCGCGTGACGCCGCCCACGATGACGAAGACCTGCAGCGCCAGCGTGATGGACAGGCCTGCCGCGAGAAGCTGACCGAAGGGATCGCGGACCGAGACAGCGGTGCGCAGACCGCGCTCGATGAGCACGGCGTAGAGCAGGAGGATGCCGATCGCACCGGTGAGGCCGAGTTCCTCGCCGAGTCCCGAGAGGATGAAGTCGGTGTTGGCGAAGGGCACGAGTTCGGGATATCCCCGACCCAGTCCTGTCCCGAAGAGTCCGCCGTTGGCGAAGCCGTAGAGCGACTGGACGATCTGGTAGCCGCCGGTGTCGGAATAGGCGAAGGGATCGAGCCAGATCTGCACACGTGTGCGCACGTGGCCGAAGAGCATGTAGGCGATCACCGCACCCGCCGCGAAGAGGATGAGTCCGAGGACGAGCCACGACCAGCGCTGCGTGGCGATGTAGAGCATTGCGACGAAGAGCCCGAAGAACAGCAGCGAGGTGCCGAGGTCTCGCTCGAAGACGAGCACCCCGAGCGAGAGTGCCCAGACGATGAGAATCGGACCGAGGTCGCGCGCACGGGGCAGGGGTACGCCGAGCACCTTCGTGCGCACCAGCGCGAGGGAGTCGCGCGTGACGACGAGGTAGCCGGCGAAGAAGATCGTGAGCAGGATCTTGGCCGCTTCAGCGGGCTGGAAGGTGAAGCCCCCGACCCGCACCCACAGGGTCGCGCCATTGACGGTGGCACCGATGACGGGCGCCAGCGGCAGCAGCAGCAGGATCACGCCGAGGAGGCCGAAGGTGTAGGTGTAGCGCTGGAGCACCCGGTGGTCGCGCAGGACCAGTAGCACGAGCACGAAGAGGAGCACGGCAACGGCGTACCACGTGAGTTGGTTGTAGACGTCCGGCGCGGGGATGGGGTTGTCGTTGCGCTCAGCACGCTGCACGGCGGCGACATCGAGTCGGTAGATCATCACCAGGCCGAGGATGGTGAGCAGCGTGGCGATGGGCAGGAGGAAGGGATCGGAGTAGGGCACGCGCCAGCGCACGATGATGTGCGCGATGAGTGCGAGTGCGCCCACGACCGCGGCGGTGATCCAGAAGCGTGAGTGCAGACCCTCGCCGGTGGACCAGGCGACCTGCTGCGTGCCGAGGACACCGAGTCCCCACGCAAGGATGAGCAGCACGAGTTCGAGATTGCGCCGGGTGCGCTGCCGTGGGGCGGCGTCGACGCTGCCGCTGTCGGGCGCGACGGGAGCGGTCATGGCGCCACCGTGGGCGCGGGGCTCGGTGGGCAGTACGCCGGCCGCGGGATTGACACGCATGCGCGGTCACGAAGGCCGGCCACGATGGCGTCGGCTCCCTCGCGTCCCTGAGCAGAAATTCCGTTGGTCACGAGTCCCGCCTCGAGCGGAGGCAGGTCCGCGACGGGGATATCGGTGACCGTGACGAGGGAGGAGAGCGAGGGGAAGGTGCTCACCCCCTGGTAGACAGCGACGGCGCCGTCGCTCGTGCCGACGTACCACTGGGAGCGCACCCACGCGCTGCCGATGAGCGCCAGGGTGATGATGGCGATGAGCACCGCCCCAGCGATCCCGATGGACCACGCCGTGATGCGGCGGCGACGCGACCATGGCTCACGCGGTGCCGCGGGGCTGCCCGCGTCCACCATGGGCAGCTCAGAGGTCGGGGGGCCGCCATCGATGACCGGGGGCGGATCGGGCGCGTTGGGGTCGACCTGCGCATCGTCGGGGAAGTGGACTCGGGGAAGTCGCGCGCGCACCCGAGGCTCGCCCGCTGCTCCGACGACCACGGGGAGTGCGGTGGCCTCGGCGCCCTCGATGACGTGTGCGACCACGACCGTGACGTTGTCGGGGGCGCCGCGCGAGAGGGCGAGATCGACGAGTTCGGTGACGCACACGGTGGGCTCGCGCGTGCCGAGGATCGAGGCGATTTCGTCATTCGAGACCAGACCGTGCAGGCCATCGCTGGAGAGGAGGTAGCGGTCACCGAGCCGGGCCTCGCGCACGGAGAGATCGGGCTCCGCGACCTGCATGCCGTCGAGTGCGCGCATGAGGAGGTTGCGTCGGGGATGGGTGAAGGCCTCCTCCTCCGTGATGCGACCCGCGTCGACAAGGGTCTGCACGTAGGTGTGGTCGTGGGTGATCTGGCTGAGTTCGCCGTCGCGCAGGAGATAGGCGCGTGAGTCGCCCACGTGGACGACGGCGATGCGCGCACCTTCGCCGTCGGCGAGCCAGTAGAGCGCCGTGACCGTCGTGCCCATGCCCGCGAGCTCGGGGCTGTCCGCGACGACGAGTCCGATCGTGGCCCCGGCGCTGTCCACCGCTTCTGCGAGTCGCGTGAGTGCTTCACCCTGGCCCAGGTCTTCGTCGGCCATGTCGGCGAGCGTGGCGACCGCGGTGGCGCTGGCGAGCTCGCCACCGGCGTGACCACCCATCCCATCGGCGACGATGAGCAGGCGAGCGGCGGCGTAGCCGGAATCCTCGTTGCCCTGGCGGACGACTCCGACATCGGAGCGCGCGGCGTAGCGGAGTGCGAGGCTCACGGTCACCGCTTGAGTTGGAGGGTCGTGCGCCCGATGCGCAGCGGGACTCCGGGCGGCAGGACGGTCGGCGAGGTGATGCGCGTGCGATCGATCCAGGTGCCGTTTGTCGAGCCAAGGTCCTCCACGATCCAGCCATCATCGCCGGGATAGAGGCGCGCATGACGACTCGAGGCGTAGTCGTCGTCGATGACGAGTGTCGAGTCCGGGGCTCGCCCCAGGGTGATCTGTGCGGTCCCGAGGGGGATCACCGTCTGCGCGAGGGGGCCTTCGGTGACCACGAGTGCAGGACCCGCCTTGGCGTGCTTCGCGGGCTTCGGTGGCTTCGCCGCCTTGGCGGGCTTGGGCGGTCGCGGCGCCTTTGGTGGCCGGGAGCTCGTGGCGGGTCGGGCCTCACGCGGCTGCATGAGGTCGCGCCGCAAGGCAACGATCGTGATGATGATGAAGAGCCACAGCGCCCCGAGGAACGCAAGCCTCAGCAGCGTGAGGGCGAACTCGGTCACGGGGTCAGCCCGTCCGGTAGGTGATCGCCGTTGTGCCGATGAGGATGACGGAGCCGTCGACCAGGGCCGCCTGCCCCACGCGTGTGCCGTCGATGGTGGTGCCGTTGGTCGAGCTGAGGTCGCGCGCGACCGCGGGCGTGCCAAGGACGACCTCGCAATGGGCGCGCGAGACGCCAGGGTCCTCGATGCGGATGTCGGCTTCGTTGCCACGGCCCAGTCGAGTGACGGCGCGCACCAAGGGGTACGCCGTGCCCCCGATCTCGAGGTAGGGCTGACCCGGCAGCGCGTCGGAGACGGCGGCGGAGACAACGGCCGCGCGTGCCTCGGAGTGGACGCGGAAGATCCCGGTGTCGAGGGAGTCGTCGAGCGCGAGGCGGACCTCGGCGGGTCCGAGCAGTGCGTAGCCCTGCTCCGCGGCGTACTCCGTGACGACCGTCGCCAACTCGCCCTGCAGCGCATCGCGGTAGACGCTGAGGCGCTCGTCGTCATGGGGTGAGAGGTCGAGGGTGAAGACATTGGGGGTCACGGTCCGGCCGCGAGCGACGATGGCGGCTCGGTCGTCCATCTCCTTCTGGATGGCGGCGGCCAACTCGACGGGCTGGACCTCGGACTTGAAGGCCTTGGCGAAGGCACCGTTGACGATGCGGTCGAGGCGGTCTTCGAAGCGATCCAGTAGGCCCACCCTGGAATCGTACGGCTCCGGCTAGCGCGAACCCCAGAAGCGGGGGATGAAGCTGCTCACGTGGTCGGCGTAGTCAAACCAGGCCACCCCGTGCTTCTCCGCGAGGAGGCGGTCCTCCCAGAAGGCCTTGGCGTAGAAGAAGACGACCAGGGCCACCCAAAGCAGGACCTGCCAGATCGAGCCCACGGCCAGGGTGAAGCCCAGCGCAGCGACGAGGATGCCGGAGTAGATGGGGTGGCGCACGAGCGAGTAGATGCCGCCGGTGCGCAGCGCGGCGCTGTCCTGGGGCACCGGCGTGGGTGTGAGCGCAGCGCCGAGATTGAGCAGGGCGATAAGGAAGACGGCGAGGCCGGCGATCATGAGGATGATGCCGAGCACGTCAAGGAAGTCCGGCGGTGCGAAGAGACTGCGACGCTTGGGCAGGAAGACGAAGAGGATCAGCAGCGCTGCCTGCGCGGCGACGAGCGCCCAGCCGATACGCCGGTTGCGGACGTCAGGATCAAGGGACGCCCGCTCTTCAGCCGCACCGTGAGTCACGTCGCCCATTGTGGCTCACACCTCTGACGACGGGGCTCGACGGTGGGGTATTCCCTAGGCGATGCCAAGGATCGACTCGGTTTTCACCGGTACTGGGTTTTCGCCAGTTGAGCGACCCTGCGCGACCCAAAGGGTCGTGCAACTGGCAAAACCGTCTCAGCGTGTCGCGCGGGCCTGTTCGATCGTGCGTGCGTGGATCCCCTGGTTGTCCGGGTCGGCGAGGCGGGGGTCATCGACAGGGCGGTCGGCCAGCACCGCTTCGAGGTAGCGCCGGTCGGCGTCGAGGCGCTCTATGGGTGAGTACGTCGGGGTGCCGTGTCCCGGCACGAGCACGCGGGAGCGGCGTACCACCTCCGCGAGGCGATCGAGCCCGGCCAGGTAGCTCGCGAGGTCGGGCTCGTCGGCATCGGGGTAGGGCAGCTCGACATCGCTGAGCATGTCACCCGCGAGGAGCACGCCCGTGTCCGTGATCTCGACGGCGAGGTGCCCGCGTGCGTGCGCATCGTGCTCATGCAGTGAGACTTCGCGGCCTCGCCAGGGCAGGCCGTTGCCTGGAACGGCGGTCACGCGGCCAGCGAGGCCGACGAGGTCGTCGGGGATGTCGCCGATGAGTGGTTGGACGAGGGCCGCCCGGTCGCTGGACCACTGCGAGGCAGCCCATGGACTGGACCAGCGTGGCGCTTCGCCGAGGTCCGGGTGCCACAGCACGTGGTCGTAGTGCAGATGCGTGGCCAGGCCGGCCGCACATCGCGCGCCCGCCGCTTCGAGGAAACCCGCGACCCCGGCCAACTCGTCCGCGTCCCAGCACGGATCGACGACGAGCGCCTCGTCGCCAGCGATCACGGCAGTGGATGTCGTGGCGTAGCGACGTGAGGTCATCACGTGTACGCCGGGAGCGACCTCGACAGCAGCGCGCGTCATCGCGATACCGCGTCAAGGCCGGCGAGGTCCTCCGGGGTCAGCTCGAGCGCCGTGCTGGCCACCAGGGCCGGCAGCTGCTCCACGCGCGATACCGAGGCGATGGGAGCGGCGACGGTCGATCTGGTGAGGAGCCACGCGAGTGCGACCGTCGCGGGTGCGACCCCATGCCGGTCAGCGACGGCGCGCACGACGTCGAGGATGGCTTCATTGCGGGGAGTCTGAAACTGGCTCACCATGCCGCTGCGAGCCGAATGCGTCGACCCTGCGTACTTGCCGGTGAGGAAGCCGGCGGCCAGCGGCCAGTAGGGCAGGCAGCCGAGGGCTTCGCGCTCGCAGAGATCCTGCAGAGACCCTTCGAATCCATTGCGCACGACGAGGCTGTACTGCGGCTGCACGGCACAGAAGCGAGGCAGGCCGATCTCGTCAGCGATGCGCAGCGCGTCCGAGAGACGGTCGGCGGAGTAGTTGGACGCCGCGATCGCACGCACCTTGCCTGCACTGATCAGCTCACCCAGCGCGCGTAGCGTCTCTTCAAGAGGGGTCTGCAGGTCGTCGGCGTGGCAGTAGTAGAGGTCGACATAGTCGGTCTGCAGACGTCGCAGTGATCCGTCGATGCCGGCCATGATCTGCGCGCGCGTCAGTCCGTGATTTCCGGGGAACTTGCCGACCTTGGTACACACGACGATGTCGTCCCGATTGCCGCGCGCAGCCATCCAGCGCCCGACGATCTCCTCGGATTCCCCGCCGAAGCACCCGGGCGCCCAGTGCGGGTAGGAGTCGGCGAGGTCGATGGCGTTGCCCCCGGCGGCTGCGTAGGCATCGAGGATGCCGTACGACGCCTCCTCGCTCGCCGTCCAGCCGAAGACATTGCCCCCCAGCACCAGGCGGGATACCTCGAGCGCGGATGCGCCCAGCATGACCCGAGGCATGGGCGAGTGGGAGCGCACGGCCCTAGGTTAGGCAGTCGGGGAATGAGCGAGTCCCCCCAGGAGGTACCCTCATCACTGCCCTGGACACAGGGCAACGCGCGAGTGGCGGAATAGGCAGACGCGCACGGTTCAGGTCCGTGTGCCCGTAAGGGTGTGGGGGTTCAACTCCCCCCTCGCGCACCCAGGTTCATTGACCGTCTTTGATAGCGCATCCGTCCCGCCCCCTTGCGACACTGGGCGGGTGAAGCGCCTCGTCATCGCGACCGCGGTCTTCGCTCTTGCCGTGACGACCACGGCAATCGGACCAGCGTCCGGTGCGCCTGTCCCCAAGAAGGAACTCAACCTCTACGCCGGGACCAAGCCAGCGTCAGCGGCAATGGGCACAGTCACTGAGCACACGCTGCGAACCGCCGACGGCCATACGCGCAGCTATCGACTCTTCGTGCCGGTCGGCCGCTCTAGCAGGGCACCTCTGCTTGTCGCCCTACACGGAGGACTGGGTAGCGGGCTGCAGTTCGAGATCAACAGTGGCTTCGACGGCCTGGCGACGGCGAATGGGTTCATCGTGGCCTATCCCGATGGTGTGACGCGGTCTACCGATGGGTCAGGTGAAGCCCGCACGTGGAACGGCGGCAAGTGCTGCGGCCCGGCGGTCACCCGCAACGTTGACGATGTCGCCTTCCTCCGCGCCGTCGTGAAGGACGTCGCGATGTCTCAGTCCGTTGACCGATCACGCGTGTACGCCGTCGGCCACAGCAACGGCGGCATCATGGCCCTGCGTCTGGCATGCGAGGCCTCGGATGTCTTCGCTGCCGTTGGTGCGCAGTCTGCTTCGCTCGAGCTAGAGACATGTGCGCCGCGGCGACCGGTGTCAGCCATGCAGATACATGGGACGGCCGACACCAACGTCCCCCTTGCCGGCGGGAAGGGCTCGGGAGTCGCGAACTTCAGTTTCTCGCCGCCACGCAAGGCCGCGCAGACCCTGGCAAAGGTGGACGGCTGTCGCGCTCGGCCTGCGCAGGTGCGCGACGCGGCCAACCGCGATCTGGTCCTGAGCCGTTGGAGGTCGTGCCCGCCAGGGATTGCCGTTGAGTTCCTGGCCGTCGAGGGCGCCGGGCACGCCTGGATGGGTCACGCCGCACAGTCCCCGTGGGCCGACGAGTACATGGGGCCGCCGTACATGCGGTTGGACTCCAGCCGGGCCCTATGGGCCTTCGTCTCTGCCCACTCTCGCTAGCCCGCATGCGCCTACTTGCGCACGGACCTCGTCATGGTCCAGTCGCTGTAGAGGGAGTCGGGCCAGCCGATTGAGCGGATACGCACCTTGAAGGTCCCGCGCGGGACGTTCTCCAGTGAGAACACCGCTCTCTCGGAGTCGTAGGACAGCGGGGAGCCGAGCTGGGTCCAGGTGGTCGACCCGGGCCACATGTAGGCGAAGTCGTAGCCACCCACGTTGGCGCCGCCGTTGACTGTGATCGCCGGGTTCTTCCACGTCATCGTCAGGTAGTCCGTGACCGCGTCGTAGGTGGCTGCGAAGTCCGTGGGTGCGGGGACGGCATTGGTCTGCTGCCGCCGCGGCGAAGGATTGGAGGCACGCGAGTCAGCGCCGTAGACCGGCACCGTGATCACCCGGAAGCGTACGATGTCGCCGGCCTTGGTGCCCAGCGATTTGGTTGTGAGCCGGATGGCTGTGCGTGCACCCGAGGTCTCGCGCACGTCCTCCCACTGGCTGACCGTGCCGTTGGGGTCGTTGTACTGCATCTGGATGCGGTAGCCCTTGAGCCACTTGGTGGCGAGGGTCGACGACACCCAGAGCACCATGAATGCATCGGAGGAGCCCCAGGCATTGACCCCGGTCGCGGTGGTGACACGTCCCGTGGGCACGTTCGCGGGAGTGGTAGCCCAGTTCGACATCGCGCCAGACTCTCCGACGGCGCGGATGCGCACCTCGTATGCGCCCGGAGAAGACACGGTGTATTCCGCTGACGTCGCTGCGCCGGTCACTTTCGCGGAGGTCCAGTCTCCGCACGAGCCCGTGACGCACAGGCGATATTGCACGTCGTACGACGTGGGGGCCTGTGCGACCTTCCACGTCAACTCGAAGCCGTTGTCGAGGGTCTCCTCGTTAGCCCACCCGGTGGCCTTGACCTCGGTGGGGATGTCGACGGCAGTTCCCAGGGCGAACGTGTTGCTCAGCACGCCCGAACTCACGGCGTTGGACTTCACCGCGCTCACGCGCAGGGTGACGTTGCCGCGCATAGATCCTGCATTCCAACCGGTCAGGGCGGGTGCCTTGACGCGCGTGACGGACCACCAGTTCTTGCCGCTGTCAGTCGAGTAGTCGATTTGGTAGGCCTCCGCTCCCGGGCTGGCCCCCCAGGTGGCGTTGATGATGGCGTTGGCGCTGCTGTTGATGGTGCCGGTGGCCTTCACGTTGCTGGGCGCGGTGGCGCTGCCGACGCCCTGGCAATTCCGCGTGACATCGAGGAAAGGATCGATATCGAGGGTGTCCAGGCCGGTTGCGGTGCCGCACTCCACGAGGTTGTCCCTCTCGGCGACCTCCTCTGCCGAGACGATGTCGTCATTGCCAGTGCCGGCCCTCATTTGGTCGTTGCCCTGCTCACCCTCGATGTCGTCGTTGCCGGCGTCGCCGGCGATGACGTCGTCGCCTCGTCCACCGAAGAGGTCATCGTCACCATCGCCGCCCGCGAGGTTGTCGGCGCCCGCGCCGCCGTAGACCTCATCAGGCCCGGAGCCACCGATGAAGGAAAGGGGAGTCGCGTCGGTCACGACAGTGAAGGTCTTGACAGAAGCGGACGAGAAATTGACCGACGCCTTGGTCGACGTGCAGGTGATCACCGAAACGGGGCTGGTGGCACCGGCCGCTGTGCAGTTGGGGTCACTGCTCCAGAGGAGGGCGGGACCCGCCTTGTCGTTGAGTTCGTCCCAGATCTGCACACGCACCGTGCCTGATGAGGGCGTAGAGACCTGCAGGGAGTCAGCTCCGTCGAAGGCCGCCAGGCTGGCGCTGGCTACCGCCGTGAGTGATCCGGAGTCGACCGACACCTGAATTGTGCCGGTGGCCGCGGTCGAGGGTGCGGCCGTAGCGACGAGGCCAGCGAGGCCGAGCGTGGCAGCGAGACCTGCGGTGACGATTCGGCGCATGACGGCTCCGGGGGTAGGCGGGAGGTGTCAGCCTAGGCCGCGTTGCACCGGGAAGTCGCGTGAAGCGATACCTCGTCCCGATTCCCTCGTGGGCGGCGGCGACGTGGAGGGATCCGAGTCGCTCCCGACAACGGATACCCGGTCGTCGTGGTCACCGGTTCCATGGCCAGTGGCGCTGGATATCTGCCCTACCCCTCGTCGAGGCTGATGATCGTGCAGCGGATGTCGGTCATATCGCGCAGCTGCTGCAGGCCGCCAACCCGGCCCCAGCCCGTGCGTGTGCCCCCCGCGCCGCCGAAGGGCTGCGCGCTCTCGAAGTAGTCGGTCGAGTCATTGACGACGACGCTGCCGCATCTCAGGCCCTCGGAGAAAGTGAAAGCGCGCGACAGCGATTTGGTGAAGACCGCGGCCTGTAAACCGAGCGGGTCGGCGTTTGCTGCCGCGAGCATCCCTTCGTCGTCATCGCAGGCGACGATGGGAACGACGGGCCCGAAACTCTCCTCACGCGCGATGCGCATGGAATGGTCGACGCCTTCGACCACTGTGAACTCGTAGTAGAGGTCCGTGGGAAAACCGCTTGCGCGACCACCGCCGAGTCGCACGCGTGCGCCCCGCTCGAGTGCGTCAGCGATGTGCTCATCCATCTTGGCCGCGGTGGGTGCGTTCGCAAGCGGCCCCATGGTCGTCGAGTCGTCGAAGGGATCACCGAGCACCGCTGCGGCTGCTGCCTCGATGACCGCATCGGCGAAATCAGGCGCGACGCGTCGATCGACAAGCACGCGTTCGGTCGCGCAGCACACCTGTCCGGCATTCCAATACGCGCCGAAGACCGCCGCCTCCGCAGCCGCGGAAAGATCCGCGTCGGAGCAGACGATCACCGGGCCGTTGCCCGACGCCTCCATGAGAGAGCGCTTGAGCCCGGCAGAGCGCACGATCCGCTCCGCGGTCGCCGACGACCCGACGAAACCAATCGCGTCGACGCCCGGATGCGTGATGAGGTGCTCGCCTACGCCGCCGTCGCCCGGGATGATCGAGACGAGCCCCTCGGGCACGCCCGCCTCCTCGAGGAGAGCACCCATTGCGAGACACGCGAGCGGCGTGGTGTCCGGCGGCTTGCACACGACGGCATTGCCGGTCGCCAGCGCCGGCCCAAGGAATTCGCACATGATCATGAGCGGGAAGTTCCACGGCGTGATCGCTGCCCAGACCCCGACCGGCGCGCGGTAGGTGAACATCCGCTTGTTGCGCGCCGAGCTCGGGATCGTCTCGCCGTAGAGCCGCTTGGCGTCCTCGGCGGAGATGGAGAACAGCGATGCTGCGTCCTCGACGTCCGCCAGAGCCTCAGCCCTGTAGGGCTTGCCCTGCTCGATCGTCGTGAGACGCGCGAGCTCCTCGTGGTGCTCCTCGATGAGGGCAGCGATGCGATGACAGAGGTCGGCACGCTCATAGACAGACCAGTGTCGATAGTCGTCCCAGGCCCGCTGCGCAGCAGCGACCGCGGAATCCAGCTGCTCCGTGCTCGCGCGCGGCAGCTCGGCGAGTTTCTCGCCGGTGACGGGTGAGATGACGGGGGTCGAATCGCCCCGCGGGTCGGCGTAGGCACCGGCGATCCACAGTCGTGACTCAGTCATGAGAAGACTCTAGGGAAGCGTGCGGTGAGTCGCTAGTGTCGTGGCATGCGTTACGACGGGACGATGCTCATCACCGACCGGCTGGATGACTGCCAGCGCTTCTACGCCGACCTGCTCTCGGTCGAGCCTGAAGGCGGCGCAGGCTGGGCGCGCTTCGCGCTCGCCGACGGCAGCTGGATCGCTCTGCACACTCCGTGGCGGCCCGGCATGACCACCACCGGAGGCTCGCAGGTGGTGCTGCTGAAGGTTGACTCGCTCGACGCCGAAACTGTGCGGCTGACCGCTTCGGGGATCGCCTGCTCGGAGCCTCACGAGATCCCGGGCGGCGCCGTCGTGACGATTACCGATCCCGACGGTCGCACGATCCAGCTGATCGCCTACGCGGCAGAGAGTTAGCCTCCGCACGTGGCGTCCAATCCCGACCGCGCATCGCACTTCCCGGCGATAGAGAAGCGCTACGGCAAGCCCATGTCCTACTGGTTCGCCCAGATGAAGAAGGTCGACGGCCAGAAGTACGCCGACCAGATGGCCTTCCTCCAGGACAAGCACGGCTTCAGCCGCGCCCACGCTAATGCGCTCGTGCTCTACTCCAAAGGCAATACATCGTCACGGCGATACGAGACCTTCGACGACTACCTTGCGACCCTTGACGCGACCAAGGCCAAGACGATCCGCGCGATCTTTGCCACACTCACGGCGAAGTTCCGCAAGGCCGAGGTGGTCATCGCCTGGAACCAGCCCATGCTCAAACAGGACGGCCGCTACCTCTTCGGCGCCGGCGCACAGAAGGAGCACATCCTCATCGCGCCCTTCGACACCGACATCATTGACGAATTCCGCCCGCGCCTCGAGGGCTACCATGTCAATAAGAAGACGATCCGCGTCCCCGTTGACTGGAACGTCGACAAGAAACTCCTCGTAGACCTCGTCTCCGCTCAGTTCGACTAGCCGGCCTCGGCGAGCGCGGCGAAGGCTTCGATTGCTACACCGAGGCCGATCTCCCCCGACATACGGATTACCCCCGCGAGTCTGAGGTCCGACCACGAGAGTCACTGGGCTGAGGCACCCCTCATGGGCGTCCCATTTGGGCGATCGTGGCTACACTCAGCGGACCAATCACCAGCGACCGGTCGGGAAGGTTCAACCGTGGGACTCGGTACTGATATCCGCCTCGCACGACTCTTTGGGAACCCTTCGGGCAATCTCTTCGGCATCGCGGTGGACCACTTCGTGGGCTACGGCAATGCCCGCGAAGGCGGCCTGCGAGACCTGCCGACCGCGGTGGACCGGTGCATGACGGCGCATCCCGACACCATGACAATGACCCCGGGCACCGCCAAGCACTGCTGGCCGCAGCACGCCGGCCAAGCATCCCTGATCGTCCAGGCGAGTTACTGGACTCCCGACGATCGCATCCGTGGGCAGCTAGCCACGCCGGCCGACGCCGTGCGCCTCGGTGCCGACGCGCTCGCGGTCGCCATTGCCGTGCGCGGCGAGACGGAGGGCGACTTCATCCGCTGGCTCTCCGACGCCGTGCGCGCCGCAGCTCCCTACGAGCTCCCGATCGTGGCCCACATCTATCCCCGTGACTACTCCGATGGCGTGAAGATCGTCTTCACTCCTGATGAGATTGCCTACGCCGTGCGCGTGGGCATCGAGACCGGCGTAGACGTCATCAAGGTGGGCTATCCCGGCGACGAGAAGGCCTTCGCCGAGATCATCGCGGCGTGCCCGGCGCCCGTCGTCATGGCGGGTGGCCCCAAGGAGCCCACCCTCCGCGACGCCCTCGCTCAGATTCATGCCGGCATGCGTGCAGGCAGTCGTGGGGCGGTCGTCGGACGCAATATCTGGGGCGAGGCTGACATGGAGCATGCCGCGCGTGCGTACGCCGGTGTCATCCACGACGGACTCGACGCCGACGAGGCCATCGCGCGCGCATGATCATCGGCCTCGGCTGCATTGCCCACGACCTCATCCTCGTCACCGCCACGCCATGGGAGTCCGGCAAGGGTCGAGTGGTCGCCAGAGAGTCGCGGTTCGGTGGGAATGTGCGCAATGCGCTGGCCACGGTCGCTGCCCTGGACCACCCTGCGGGCTATCTCGGGACAATCGGCACTTCGGGTTTGTCGGACGCAGCGGTTGCAGATCTCGTCGCGCACGGCATCGACACGATTTTCGTCGAGAGGGTGGCCGGGGCCGACCCTGTCGAGTCGCGCATCACCGTGACGGCTGACGGTGAGCGCTACATCGCCTTTGATGACGCGCCGCTTGCGATTACGCCGCTCCCGAGTGAAGCACTCGTCGAGCGGGCGCTGGGCGCCGCGGGCTGTCTCCTTATCGATGCCTGTGTTGCTCCTCCGGGTTCACTGCACGTGGTCGAGCAGGCGCGCGAGCGCGGAGTGCCGGTCGTGCTCGACGCGGAGCGCGATCCCACTCCGACGGTGCGCGCCCTCGTGGACGCGGCCGACCACCTCGTCATCCCGCTCGCCTACGGAGTCGAGCTCACCCAGATGCATGACCCGCGTGACGTCGCGGCTGCGCTGTGGTCGGACCATCGCGCGGCGATCGTGCTCACCGACGGGATGCGCGGCGCCTACGCCTTCGCGTCTCCAGAGGCCGGATCCCACGTGCCGTCCTTCTCGGTCAAGACCGTCGACACGACCGGGTGCGGCGACGCCTTCCACGGCGCCTATGCATGGGCGCTCGTGTCGGGCGTCGATCTGGAGGAGCGCGTGCGCATCGGTGCCGCGGCAGCCGGAGTTCTTGCTGCATTGCCGGCCGGGTCCCCGCGAGTGGCGCCGCGCGCGGCCATGGACGCCTACCTGGGCTAGGCCCTACTCGTAGAAAGTCAACTAGCGCACGAAAGAATCGGCGTACGTAAGGGAGTAGCGCTTAGCCCTGGTCGAGCTTCACCTTGGCCTTGCGCCCGCGGATAGTGCAGTGATTGAGCGCCTTGACGACCTTGCGTGCTTTGTCCTCGGGCACGTCGACCAGTGAGAAGAACTCCTGGATCTTCACTGGGCCGACATCCTTGCCCTTCAGCCCAGCTTCGCCCGTGACCGCGCCGACGATGTCGCTCGGAGTGACGCCTGACTTGCGGCCGAGGGATACCCAGATGCGTGTCTTGCCGGCGGCGGGGCGGGGAGAGCCGCCCGCACCCTTGCCCGCGGGCTTGCCGCCGGACTTGCCGGCCTTACCGGACGCACCCCGCTTGCCGTCGATATCGAGCGAAGCGCTGAGCTCGCGGTCGTCGTCGGCAATGTCTCCGCCCGCGGCCTCATGGGCGAGCGCAAACGCCGCGAGCAGGACCGTCTCCGGATCGCGATCCTCAAGGAGGTCGGACACGATCTCCTGGAAGGACTCCAGGCGTGACTGCTGATCGGGATCGTCGAGGATGTCCTCGATGCCCTCGCGGGTGCGCTCGAGACGCATCATGCGCACGTCGGCGATGCTCGGGACCTTCTCGATGGGGATAGGTGCACCGATGAGCTTCTCGATGGCCGCGAGCATGCGTCGCTCGCGCGGCTCCATGAGACTGAGCGCCACGCCTTCGCGGCCCGCACGGCCCACGCGGCCGATGCGATGCACGTAGACCTCGGGGGATGAGGGCAGGTCGTAGTTGACGACGTGGGAGAGGTGGTCGACGTCCAGACCGCGCGCGGCGACGTCGGTAGCCACGAGCAGGTCGATGGTCTTGTTGCGCAGGCGATTCATGACCCGGTCGCGCTGATCCTGCGTGAGGCCGCCGTGCAGGGCTTCTGCCTGGTAGCCGCGGGCGGCAAGGGACTGGGCGAGATCGTCGACCTCGCCTCGGGTGCGGCAGAAGATGATCGCCGCGGTGGGGTCCTCGGCGTCGAGGATGCGCATGACGGCCGCGGGCTTGTCGAGGCGCTTGACGACGTACGCCGCCTGGCGCACGCGGGGCACGTCGCCGGCACTCTTGGCCGGAGCAGCGATGGCGACCCGCTCGGGATTGCGCAGGTGCTTGCTTGCCAACTTGTCGATGCGCTTGGGCATCGTTGCGGAGAAGAGCACCGTCTGTCGAGACTGCGGGGTCTTTGCGAGCAGTGTCTCGATGTCTTCGATGAATCCCATCTCGAGCATCTCATCGGCTTCGTCGAGCACGACCGTGCGCACGTGACCGAGCTTGAGTGATCCGCGATCACAGAGGTCCAGCGCGCGACCCGGCGTCGCGATGACGACATCGACTCCTCGCCGCAGCGCCTCGATCTGCTGGCGTGCCGGTGCACCGCCGTAGATCGCGACGAGACGCACGCCGATGGACTTGCCGTAGCTGTGGAAGGCCTGCGACACCTGGAGCGCGAGCTCGCGGGTGGGCACCAGCACGAGTGCGCTGGGCTCCTTGTCCTGACGGTGCGGATCGAGGCCCTCGAGGATGGGCAACGCGAAGGCGGCGGTCTTGCCGGTGCCGGTCGCCGCCTGGCCAAGCATGTCGGCGCCGCCGATGAGCAACGGAATGGAAGCGGCCTGGATGGGCGTGGGCTCTTCGTAGCCGAGGGAGGTCAACGTGGAGAGGAGGTCACCCCGCAGTCCGAGGGAAGTGAAGTCCAGATCAGGGGTGTCCATGAGGCGGACGCTACCTTGCGCGCGCGTGGCTCCCGGACTAGGGCGAGATCAGCACTGGCCGGATCAGCGGGGTCGGTAGATCGCTGACCGGGAGCCGACTGAGAGCACAATGACAGTGCGGTCTTCCCCATCGATTCGGTAGAGGACCCGGTAGGTGCCCAAGCGCGCGCTGTATGTGCCCTCGTATGGCGGTCGCAGTGCCTTGCCCACGCGGTGAGGACTTGCGAGGAGCGGACCCGTGATGAAGGCATACGCAGCAAAGGCGATGGCCTCCGGAAGATCTGCCGTGAGTGCGCGGCGAGCAGCCCCGGTAAGTCGTAGTTCGTACGGGGATGTCATGCCCACAACACCGCGCTAGTCGGCTGACGAGCGACGCCGACGCATCGCTTCTGCCAAGTCATCCGCGTTGGTGAGGCGACCTGCGGCGATATCGGCCTCTGCCTCGGACAGCTGGCGCCGAAGGTCTTCGTCACCGAGCACCGCGATGGTCTCTTCGAGGCTCTCGAGCTCGTCCACGGACAGGAGCACCGCAGCGGGGCGTCCATGCACGGTGATCGTGATGCGCTCATGCTGGGTCCCCACCCGCTGGACAAACTCGGACAGATGGGCCTTTACCTCGGCCAGGGGCGCAGAAGACATGGTCAGAAGTATGACTAGTTGGCCGTCACCTGTCCAGGGGCGGAGATGTGTCATCACGCTGCCGCCGACTCGGGCACGCGGACCAGGGCGCCCGAGCGCGTGCGCGAGAGCACGCCGATGGTCTCGATCCCCAGGGCCACCGAGACGAGCCCGAGGGCGCTCATCCACCTTCGATCGATGTCATTGATCGCGGGGGAGCCCAATCGATGCGCGACAACTCCGATCCGGAGCACAGCGCTATCCCCGTCTGAGTTTTGGCCGTCGACGTCGAAAGGATCAAGGTCGTCGTCGTAGTCGTCGTAGCCATAGGGATCCGCTTCGCTCACCGCAGCATCGAGCTGCGCGATGACACTGGCGAGCACTCCGAGACAGGCCTCCTCCTCGGGGGCGGGCGGTCCGTCGGGGATCACGACGACGACCGGGGCGGGAGCGCCGTCGAGCTCCGCCACGATGACGACCGTGCCCTCACGGCGCTCCTCCACGGGGATGTGGTCGGCCGCGAAGAGCAGGGGGTCACGCAGGGATTCAGCGCGGAGCTGATCATGGGACAGGTGGGACCAGCGGCGGCGAAAGGCGCCAGGATCATCAAAGGCATTTCGCTTCATGGCGGAAGCATCGGCGCACTCCCCTGTGGAAGGTGCCTGCGCTCCACAGGGACTTCGTGTTAGGCGAGTGCGACACTCGTGACATGACTTGGCGCGTAGTTGCTGTCGCCGCGGTGATCATCACCATCGTGGTGTACGCCGTGGGGTCGGGGGCATGGGTCTCCACGGGGAGCACGTGGTACCTCGCGCTCGACAAGCCTGCGTGGCAGCCGCCCTCCTGGATTTTTGGTCTGATCTGGCCTTACAACTTCGTCGCCATCGGCGTCGTGGGTTCGGTCATCGCATGGAACGCTGCACCCGCGCGTGTAGTCGCGGTGCTGGTGCTCCTTGCCGTGACTGTGGCCTATGCGCTGGCCTGGGCCTACCTCTTCTATGTGCCACACCAACTCACCGGAGCGGCGATCGCGCTGACGCTGACAGCAGTCCTGACGCTGCCCATCACGGTGATCGCCTTCGCGGAGAGATGGTGGCTCGGCGCGATACTCATTCCCTACCAGGTCTGGGTCGCGCTCGCGGCGAGTCTGTCCTGGGGATATGTCGCCAAGGCTGGTGCGTGAGGTGGGCGACTCCCTGTCGGTGGATCTCGATCAGGTGATCGCGCGCGGAGCACCTGCGCAGCGCGCGGAGGCGCTCAGGCTGCGCGCGGTCCTCGAAGCGACGCCCGACGATGCCGAGGCCGCACTGACCGCACGGCAGTTGGTCGATGCCTATCTCAACGATCCCTATCTCGAGCGGGGCTCTCCCACCAGCAGCTAGAGCCGGGGGCGGTCACCGGAGCATGAGAAGAAGTGCGTCTGATGGGGCGTGACGTGCACGGTTGATCCCAGTGCTGGTCGGTCCGAGGGTTGAGCGCGACTCACGACGGTCACCGATCCTGATGCAGTGGCTACGGCGCCGTAGACGAACGTGTCGGCGCCCAGGGCTTCTACGAGCTGCACCGTCATGGGTATGCCGGCGTCCGAGAGCCGCGTGTCCTCGGGGCGGCAACCCACAAGGATGTGATCTCCAGTGTTCTTGCTCAACACCTCACGGGGTATGGACACGGAATAGCCATCAATCTTGGCGCTGCCGTCCGTGACCGGTGCCTCCATGAGATTCATGCTGGGGGACCCGATGAAGCTGGCGACGAAGGCATTGACGGGCATGCGATAGAGGTTGTCGGGCGTGTCCACCTGCTGAATGACTCCGTCCTTCAGGATCGCCACCCTGTCGCCCATGGTCATGGCCTCTACCTGATCATGCGTGACGTAGACGGTTGTGGTGCCAAGGCGGCGCTGGAGCGTCGCGATTTGGGTACGAGTCTGGACGCGGAGTTGGGCGTCGAGATTGCTCAGTGGCTCATCCATGAGAAACACCTGCGGCTCGCGCACGATGGCGCGACCCATCGCGACACGCTGGCGCTGCCCTCCCGAGAGGGCCTTGGGTTTGCGATCGAGGTACTCGGTGAGATCGAGAAGGGCTGCTGCTTCTCGGACACGGCGGCTGATCTCTGCCTTGGAGATCTTTGCGATCTTCAGGGCGAACCCCATGTTCTCGGCAACGGTCATGTGCGGGTAGAGCGCGTAGTTCTGGAAAACCATGGCGATGTCGCGATCCTTGGCGGGTACGCGAGTCACATCGCGGTCGCCGATGGCGATGCGCCCCGTTGATACCGCCTCCAGGCCTGCCAGCGCGCGCAGGAAGGTCGACTTCCCACATCCTGAAGGCCCCACGAGCACAAGGAACTCGCCCTCGTTGACTTCGAGACTGACATGGCTGAGTGCCGACTCGTCCATACCTGGATAGGTCACGCTGACGTCGTCGAAGGCAACGCGCTCGGACATGATCCCCGCTCTCGTCTCTCGTAGGCTAAAGGCTTGTATCGTGCTTGCGCCGCTCGTCCATGACGAATGACGCCTCGTGGGAGTAATCAGGTGCAGGGAACGAGCTTGTGATGGTGATGGCTCGACCCTCCTCGGCGGACTGCATGGCCGCAAGCATGACCTCGAGCACGTGGTACGCCTGCTCAGGTCGGGTCACGGAGGGGACACCCCGCTCGATACATGACACGAGGTGGTTCAGGCCGTCGGTCCACGGCCAATCCGGTGCCTGCTCCTCATGAATCTCCCAGTACTCGGTCGCGGAGCGCCACATCTCGAAGCCTCTAGGCGCCCAGTCATCACCGAGCATGTTCATGCTGCCCGCGAGTCCGTAGAGCTCAATGGCCGGAGCGCGGCCGTACTTCTGGATGGTGAACCCGGTCGTGACGGATGCGTACACCTCGTTGCCGAAGTCCAGAAGGACGTGGGCATTGTCGTCCGCCTTCACGGGCGTCATCTCGCCGTTAACGGGACGCTCCTTGATCGCGGTTCCTACGAGAGCTGTGACGCGCTGAACGGAGCCGAGAAGACCACACAGGCTCGTGACGTTGTAGACGCCCAGGTCGAAAAGCGCCCCACCTCCGGGTCGGTAGAACCACTCTCCCCACCAGGGTCCGGCCCAGCCGTAGAGTGCGCGCGCGAGCTTGACGTCGCCGATTTCGCCCCTCAAGAGCCGGGCGTGCATCTCTCGGTAGGTCGGAGATAGGAGCACGTGGGGGGCACAGATCATGAGTTTGTCTGATCGCTCGCTCAGGCTCACGAGTTCGGCGGCCTCGGCGAGAGTGGTGGCCATCGGCTTCTCCACGAGGACGTGCTTGCCTGCTTCGTACGCCGCCTTGGTGATGGCCCCGTGTTCATTCATGCTCGTGAGCACCAGGATGGCGTCTGCGTCGGAGGCGATGACCTCCTCGGCGCTCCCGGCCACACGGACGCCGGGGAAGAGGGTGGCGGCGACTAAACCACGATCGGGTGCGGGGTCGTAGACGGCGACAACCTCTGCCCTCCCCGATCGCACGAGAGGCTCCAGGACGAGGGCGTACCGCTCGAAGACGCGGCCGAGGCCGATGACGCCGATACGCACGGGACTACTCACTGTGGCGACTCTCCTATTCTTTGACGGACCCGGCGAGGATTCCGCGGGTGAAACTGCGCTGAAGCAGGATGAAGACGATGACAACGGGCGCGATGGTGATGAGCGAGGCGGCCCCGACGTAGGCAAAGTCCGTCCGTCTTGCTCCCTCGAATGTCACAAGCGCCATGGGTGCCGTCTGCAGGTCGGAGCCCGACAGCATGACCAGAGGAAGAAGGAAGTCGTTCCAGTTCCAGACGAAAAATAAGACAGCCAGTGTGAGCATTTGCGGACGCGCGAGAGGCATGAGGACGCGAGTGAGGGTGCGCCAGGAGTTCGCGCCGTCGATCCACGCTGCCTCCATCAGGGAGCGGGCCGATTGGACGAAAAATGCGCGCATCCAGAAGGCCCCGAACGCGACCGAGAAGCCGATTTGCGGCAGGATCACCGACCAGTAGTTGTTGTCGAGGTTGAAGCGCCGCATGTCCAGGAATAGCGGGACGATCATGGACTCGAGCGGCATCAGGATCCCCAGGATGAGGAGCGCGAAGATCGCTGTCCGGCCGGGGAACTGCATGAGAGCGAAGGCGTAACCTGCGGGCACGCTCAGGATTACTGACACCAGGACGACGGTGGTCGTGATGATGAAGCTCGTCACGATGGCTGGCCCGAAGTCGCCCTTCTCCCAGACGTCCGCGAAATTCCCGAAGTTTGTCGCCTGTGTGATGTCGAGTTTGATGCCCACCCGACCCGGTTCACCCAGGGCAAGCACGACGACACCGAGCAGAGGGCCGAGTGAGACGAGTGCAGCGAGGGATAGCAGGACATAGCCCACGATCGCGTCACGACGAGAGATCATGCCTGCCCCCGACCAGCGCGCGCGACGAGAAGGTTCACGGCAATGATGACGAGGATGAGTGCCGTGCCCATGGCGGCAGCAGCACCGATCTGAGCCACCTTGAAGGCCTGTTGGTACACCAGATAACTAGGCACCACGGTGGAGTTCCCCGGACCACCCGAGGTCATGACGTAGATGATGTCGAAGTTGCGCAGCGCCGCTGTCATGGTGAGGACAAGGGCCACGACCAGCTCGTATCTCAGGCCGGGCAGGGTCACGGCGCGGAATTCCATCCACGGGCCTGCACCGTCAAGGCGCGCAGCTTCGTAGAGGTCGTTGGGGATCTTCTGGACGCCTGCCAGGAGAAGCGCGAGAACCAGACCAAACATGATCCAGGTCCCGACCATGCCGACGCTGGGGAGCGCCCACGTGAAGTCGCCGAGCCAGGGCCGGGCGAGGAAGCCCAGGCCCACAGCCTCCAGAAACGAATTGAGGGGACCACGTGGCGCGAGAATCCAGCGCCAGATCACGGCGATGGCGGTGGGAGCGATCACGTAGGGCAAGAAGAGCGCGGTGCGGTAGAACGCCACACCGCGGATGCGACTTCGGTGCAGCGCGGTCGCGAGGAGCAAGCCGATGGCGATGGGGATGATCGAGTAGAAGACGATCAGCTGGAAAGCGTGGATGAAGGCCGATCGCAAGGTCGGATTGGTCGCTATGTCCACGTAGTTGGCGAGGCCGACAAACTCCATCCGCGTAATGCCATTGCCCTCGAAGAAGGACAGGTAGATGGAGTGGAGGAAAGGTGCGAAAACGAACGCGGCATAGATGAGCGCGGCGGGAAGGATGTAGAGGTAGCCGATCGATCTCGGCTCGCCGGGTGCCCGCTTGCGGGGGGGCGACGATCGCCGCCCCCCCGCAGAGACAGGTACTGAACTCAGGCTCACGGAGGCTACGAAGCCTTCCGCTCGGCGGTGAACGCCCCGTAGTCGGCCTGGAGTGCGTCGACGAACTCCTGCGGAGTGATCTCACCGGCCATGAGAGCCGTTGAGGACTGCGCAATGGTGTCGTACCAGGTGGGCGTGGCCCAGTCGGGGAATCCGATGGGCGTGCCGTTGGTCATGATGTTGACCCACTGGAGGATCGCATCGGCAGAGACCCCGACGAGCCCATTGGCTTCAACGAGCGCCTGCTCGTTACCCGAGATCGTGGCGGGCACCTGCCCAGCCTTGATCCAGATCTCCGAGGCCTCCGGGCTGGTGATGAAGTCGATGTACTTCTTCGCCAGGTCCGGGTTCTTGGCGTTGGTCGGCACCGACCAGGGAAGGTCACCGCTCGCGATGGCGCCAATCTCAGATGCGGACGCCAAGGGGAAGGGCACGAGACCGAAGGTCTCCGGGGTGTCGGACTGGAAGACGTTCCAGGATCCGTTGAGGGCGAAGAGCCCCTCGCCCTCGGAGAACATGCCGAGCACCTCGGTGCTGTCCAGTGCCGCCCAGCCGTCGGTGAGGTAGCCGGCTTCGGCCCACTTCTGCATGGTCTCGGCGGCCTGCAGCATCTCGGGCGGGAGCTGCTCGTTGACGCCGTTGATGACGTCCGTCACCGTCTGGGGAGATGTGTATCCCATGAGCAGGTTGGCCATCAGCCAGATCTGCTCACCGCCGTCAGTGGCGCCGAACATCAGGCCGGGGATCCCTGCCTCCTTGGCCTTGGCCAGCATCGCCTCCATCTCCGCGAGTGAGGTGGGAGCCGCGTCGTATCCGAGCGACTTCGCGATCTCCTTGTTGATGTAGAGACCCACCCATGCACCGGTTGCGGAGACGCCGTAGAGCTCTCCGGCACCCATGTCTTTGCCATCTGGCGAGAATCGGCCGTTGAGCGCGATCAAGGCCTCGCCCTGACGGCCGGCCCAGTCGTTGGCGCTGGCGATGTCGTCCATCGGGGCGACAAGGCCGGCGGTGACGAGCTGACCCAGTGAGCCGTAGCCCTGATTGACCTGGGTCACGTCCGGGACGTCATCGCCGGACAACTGCAGCGAGAGGGTGTCGACGAGTTCGGTGAACGACTTCACCTCGAACTTGATCGTCACTCCCGGGTTGGCCGCCTCGAAGGCGGCATTGAGCTCCTCATAACCGGCGAGGAGTGCGTCTGCACCACCGTTGCCGCTCTGGACCCAGAGCTCCACCGGCTCGGCCGGAGCCTCCGAGGTCGGAGCTGCACCGGACGATGAGGGCGCCGGTGCCCCGCTGCTGCTCTCGGTGCTGGATCCACCGGATGAGCAGGCTGCGAGAACCAGGCCCACGGCGGCGAGGCTGATGACCGCCGCACCACGGGGACGGAGGAAGGAGCCATGCCCCCGCCTCCCGATTGTCGTGTATCTCATGTGTGAACCTCGTTCCTTTCGTGTGGCGCCCGAGCGGGCGGCTGTGCTTCTTCTGCGGGGGGTGCGGATAGTTCATCGGCGTAAAGACTGGGTGTGCGGCACTCGGCGACGACGGTCGCCGGCCACGCGGGGTCGTAGCCGGATGCAGCGGCGATGCGCGCTACGGCCTGTTGCTTTGATGTTCCCGGCGCCACGAGGACAGCGCGGCCCGATTGCTCCGCGATGGTCGCGATGCCGACGCTAATCCCGTAGTGCGGAACGTCGGCGAGATCAGCGAAGTCGGGGAATGTTCCGAGGTTGTCCCTTCGCGTGGACTCCGCAAGTTCGATTACCCGGGTGCGTGACTCCCTGGGTGTCCCCGGAGGATTGAAGGCCACGTGTCCGTCGCTGTCCCCTGAGGCGAGGATGAACAGGTCGATCCCGCCAGCGGCGGACAGGAGGGCGTCGTACGCGTCGGGGTCCTGTGGATCCGGGATCCACAGGGACTCATCGGGGATGCCCCGCCCTGCACCGGCAGCGGCATTAAGCGGCGCCAGAATCTCCAGCCGGGCGAATCGCTCGACAGAGCAGTGCATGTCCGCGGGCACCCGCGCATATGCCTCGCCCTCGCGGACGACGTAGTCATCCATCATCACGAGGACCACGTGTGAGACATCCACCCTCTGCTCGGCCACGAGGTCAGTGAGTGCTGTGTAGGTGCTTCGGGGACTGCGACCACCCGGGCACCCAAGGAGATAGCGCCTTCCCTGGGCGCGAGCATCCTGTATGCCGGAGACAATCTCGCGGGCGAGGGTACGGCCCAGTGAGGCGGCGTCGGAAAAGACCTGCAGATCGGTCATGCGCGCGCCTCGGCGTGGGCCAGGTGATCGGCAAGCCAGCGGTAGTTGGCGGCTTGCTCGGCCGCAACGGAGGGCAGTTGCTCAGCCGACGTAGGAGCTCGATCCTGCTCGACGACGAGCCAACCGTCGTAGCCCTGCCCCACCAGCACACCAAGGACTCCATCGATATCGACGTCGCCAGTCCCCAGCGGCACGCAGACGTCAGCCCACCACTCGTCGAAGTCCTTGCGCCGCTCGGACTTCGCACGCTCCAGGACATCGATGCGTGCATCCTTGATGTGGATGTGGTCGATGCGTGAGGACCAGTCGCGGGCGCACTGCACGGGATCCGCCCCGGCCAGCGCCATGTGACCGATGTCGAGGGTGAGCGTGACGTCAGTGCTGTCGAGGAGGCGCTCGACCTCCCACGCCGACTCGACGTAGGTGGAGATGTGCGGGTGGAAGGACGCCGCGAGGCCGCGGGAGCGGGCCAAGTCCACCGCTTGAGCGAGTCGCTGGGCAGCCAGCCGCCACTTCGTCTCGTCGAGAGCAAGACGCCGGTCAGTGCGCGCCGGGTTGAGCAGGAGCTCGGGCGAGCCCTCGTCCGCGAGGATCGCGAGAGTGGCGCCGGTGGCCTGGAGTTCATCACACGTGAGGGCCATTCGGGCGAGGTCCGCCTCGAAGGTGTCGTCGTCCATCGCCAGGTGCAGTGGAACGTAGGCGCCGATGGCACTGAGGCCGGCCTCCGTGAAGGCCTGCGCCGCCTCGTCGGGCGTGCCAAAGAGCCCTGGCGGACCAAGTTCGCTGCCGGCGTACGACGCGGTGGCAAGTGCCGCGAGCATGTCTGCCGGAGAGGCAGAGCCCGCGGTCGTGCCGAATATCCCGAAGCTCACGGGTGCATTGCCGATCCCCTTCATGCGGACTCACCTCCGACGCGCAGGCCTGCTTGGCGCCCCGCCTGAGCAGCGAGACGTTGGAGACACTGCACGTCCTCCAGAGCCCCTTCGGCATCGCAGAAGACGGGGGCGCCGTCACGCACACTGGCCGCGAAGGCCTGCAGCTCCCTGACGAATGCCGTCGTGAATCCCGAAGTGATCGCATCGTGGTGTCGGATTTCCCCCGACGCGGTCTCGACGGCGAGGTGCGCACGGTGATGAGCCAGATAAGGACCCGGCATCGACAGAGTGACTCTGCCCGCGCTACCGATGACCTTTACTTCCTCGTCGTATTCGGGGTAGTCCGGAACCCAGTTCCAGGAAAGTTGAAGCTGTGCTCCACCGGGGAGTTGGCCGATGGCCATGATGCGAGGCGGCTCGGGCGCACGTTCGTCGCCGAGTGCAGGGTCGACCGACACGAAGTCCCAGGATTCCGGGAGTCCCAGGCCCAGGGCGCGGAGCAGGGCCATCTCGTGGATGACGGAGCCGAGCAGCACGTCTGAGTACAGAAGGCGAACGCCGAGGGCGCTGTCACCCATGGCCTCGTCGTTGCGCGACTCGGTGTAGTCGCGCCCCGCCTGGACCACGTGCGGATCGGGTGACGACGCAGGGAGGAGTTGGACGTGCTCGAATTGGCACTCATCCGTGGGGTGGAGGACGGTCACGCGGACAACGCGCACGGCACCAATGCGGCCTATCGCAGCGCGCGCCGGCTCGATGATGTCGTCGTGTGCCTTCATGGTGCCGACTTGGAGCACGAGACCCCGTTCACGTGCGAGGTCGATGAGCCCAACGATCTCCGCTTGTGAATGCGCGAGCGGCTTCTCGGCAAAGACGTGCTTATCGGCCTGGAGGGCGGCAGCAGCCGTCTCGCCATGTGAGCCCGGTGTCAGGATCATCACGGCGTCGACGCGGGGGTCTGCGACGACCGCCCTCCAGTCGATGGAGGCGGCAACGTCGCCCGGCAGCCGGGCTGCCACCGCCTCGGTCAGTAAGGGGGAGGCATCGCACACGTGCGTGACCTCAAATTGGTCCCGCAATGTCTCGAGATTGGGCAGGTGCACGCCCTGGGTGATGAGACCCAGGCCGACCACGCCCACACGGATCCGTGCCACGGCCCGTCCCTTCTCCCCCGCCCGAACCTTCGACTACTGGTCTACCAAAGTCAACACTGGTTTTCAGGAGAACCACAGTGCTAGTGTCAGAACCACCATGCGTACGGACACATCTCCCCGGCTGGCAGGCCGCAGCCCCTCCTTGAGTGCCTATCGGGCCCTTGCCTCGAGTCTGGCCTCGGGACGCTGGCCTCCTGGATCGCTGCTTCCCAGCGAGCGCACGCTGGCGGAGGAATTGGGTGTGAGTCGCACAACGCTGAGGCATGCCCTGCGTGAACTCGCCGACGCCGGTGTCCTCGAGCCGGCACCCCAGCGTGGTTGGTTCGTTGCCCGGGCATTCATCAGCGAGGGACCGAACGTCCTCATGGGATTCTCGGAGGGAGCGGCAGCGCGAGGCCTCACGGCGGGATCGCGATTGGTTTCCGTCCTCAAGCGTCCGTGCAGTTTTGAGGTTGCCGAGGTCCTGGGCATTCCACCGGCGTCTGATGTCATTGACCTGGAGTTGGTGCGCACTCTCGACGGACTGCCCGTCGCGGTGCAGTCGCTCTCCCTGCCTTACCGATTGGTCCCGGATCTCGATAGCGAGACCTTGAGCGACACGTCGCTTTACCGTCTGATCGCTGAGAAGTACGGGCTGACTCCGTCCCGATGCGACTACACCCTGCAGGCCGACTCCGCGACGGAGCACGTGGCCGAGCTCCTTGAGATCGAGGTGGGCTCGCCTGTTCTCGTAGGACACGAAGTCACCGTGGATACCGAAGACCGTGTCATGGCTGCGGGCCAGATGATCTATCGCGGTGACGCCTACAGATTTACCGCGACGCTTTTCCGACTCTGAACTCTTCAGATTTGCCCTAGTCAAGGAGGTTCCATGGCCCGGCGCGCGACACCTCGTCCCGTCTACGACCAGCCTCATGTGGTGACGTCCACCAATGTCACACGGCACCTTTGGGGAGATGCCGCGTCCGGTTTTGTCGGCGATGAGGTGCTGCTATCGACGGATACGCTGCACGCTCTGATCTTCACCCTGCCTCCTGGTGGCCGATTTGGGCACTCTCCCGACAACCGCACAGTCTTCGCGGCGGATGAGGTCTACGTCGTCCTCGAAGGGACCATCGGCGTCATCGATCCAGAGGTTGGTCAGGTGGTGAGGGCGCAGGCCGGTGACGGAGTGTTCTTCCGTCGCGATACGTGGCATCACGGGATCAATTGGGGGACAGGCCCGGTGCGGGTCCTGGAGTTCTTCTCTCCGCCCCCGGCAACGGGCGCGTCGTCTGCCTACGCCAAGACCGTTCCTTACCTCGAGGAACCCCTTCACGCCAATGACGACATCCTGGGCAACTGGCCGATGGGTCGGGCCGCCATCGAAGACAAGGACAGCCTGCAGCTCATCCAGGACAGGGACTTGCGCTGGCGCGCGGAGGGGGATCTCCAAGTGGGGCTCATGTGCTCCACGGAGCACCTCACCGTCGCCGAGCTGCACCTACTCCCCGGAGCTTCCAGCGCGGTCCGGCTCAATGCCGGCGACGCGCTCATGCATGTCACTCAGGGCGAGCTCCACGTGCACACGCCTGAAGCCGACGCCGGCACATGGTGGCGCGTGCAGGAGTGTGAGTCCATTGTCATCCCCGATGGGATCGCCTATCGACTCGTCAACCAGTCGGCAGACGCGGTATCCCTTATCTCCGGAAGCGCACCCGGCTACCTCCGTGACTGACTCACTCGCTCTCGGCGTCGATGTCGGAGGCACGAAGTCGCGGGTCGCCATCATCGACGAGCAGGGTCGCGTGCTTATCGTTGATGAGGTGGCGACATCCGCCGAGGGGGGCGCCGATCCACGGCTCGAGCGCTCGCTCGCTCTTGCTCAAGACGTTGCACGCCGCGCGATCGAAGGGGGGTGGCGCATCGGCGCCATCGGCGTGGGCATGCCCGAGTACGTAGATGCTGCTGGGCGCCTCCGCAGTCGGGATGTCATCGCCTGGGACAGGCAGCCCCTCGAGGTCTTCGAGGTCATGGGGCCCGTGGCTGTCGAGAGTGACGTGCGCTGCGGTGCCGTCGCGGAGGCAACTGTCGGTGCCGGACGCGATGCGACCTCGATGCTCTACGCCAGTATCGGGACCGGCATCTCGAGCACACTCGTGCTCGACGGTCTGCCTTGGCGCGGCAGCAGGGGTGAGGCAATTGCCCTCGGGGAGTTGCCCGTAGATCGCTCACTGGATGCGGGGAGCGCCGTGACGGTCGAGCAGTTTGCCTCCGGTGCCGCGATCGGCAGGCGCTATTCGCGCCTCACGGGCGAATCAGTCCCCGGCGCCCGCGAGGTAATCGCGCGGGCGGATGCACAGGACCGAC
>Ga0315906_10002017_pt1 | contig 29236 bp, 24 predicted proteins | sample LakEriMetagenome_4_FD_203526 | JGI IMG/M metagenome (GOLD analysis project Ga0315906, IMG submission 203526) | Freshwater fungal communities from buoy surface, Lake Erie, Ohio, United States - Buoy 2 MA122 | ecosystem: Environmental > Aquatic > Freshwater > Lake > Lake biofilm | place: USA...
GCGTATTGGGCGCATGCTCAACATCAAAATGAACAAGTCGGTTTCCATTGCCAAACGGAATATGAAGAAGTCTATGAGCAGCCTCTCGGATGCCATGGAGATGTATATGAGCATGAAAAGTACCGGTGGCAAGTTCGATTTCCTCATGAACGAAAAGGAAGAGAATGAAGGATGAGGAGTGGAGCATGAAAAGAGTCTCCAGTTATTCAATCGTTTTTACGAAACAATTAAAACCCAAATACATGAACATGATCACAACGATTAAGAAATCAATGCAGCAATTCATTCAACCGCAAAACGCGCTTCTCATAATTCACCCTTATTACCACAAGGAAGCTTGGGTATTCGACGATGAAGAAAAGGGCTTAGTGAAAGAACCCTTCGTGGCTGGGGCCGACGACTTTATTGAGTATATCCTCGCTAAAATGGGGCAATTGGCAAAGGGCAGAAAAGGCTTTTCGCTCATTTTCTCTCAGTTGCCATTCAAAGGTCAGCAGCACGTGTTGCTGTATCAAAAGAAGGCTTTTGGTGGCAGCCTCTACACGGTAGAGTCTGAACCCGATTTTCGAAACCACGAAGATGTAAACCAGATGTGGCTTTGCCCTGCGCTGTTTAAGTATTTCAAGAAAGCACCTAAGCGATTATATGTTCAGTTGAAGGTGAAGGAAGCCCTCGTAAAATGAAACACTTCAAAAGCTAAATTTTGGGAATTTGTCCATGCAATAGAATCCGGTTATGTAATTGAACTATTCTTGAAAACTCAAACCTCTTATATCCTATGAATGTCCACATAATTCGCGACACTTTTGTTGACCCGGCCGTTTATGCCGATGTGCTGGCAATTCTTCAGAGCTCCCCGGGTCCCATGAATTTCATTCAAGGTGAAGACTTGAATATGAAGGAATATGGGTTTGAAGAGGGGGAAATCGAGAATTATAATCTGCAGACCCCTGTGTTCTCAATGAGTGCAGATTCAATGTTAGAAGCACATCCTATGCCTTGGGAAATAGCGTATTCCTGGGAAGACTTGTTCTCTGCATGCCATGATTACAGGATGAGTAAAGGATTACCAGATGCCGATTCGGTGATTTTGCTGACAGAATATGGCAATGACATGAATTGGTTTGGTTCAGCGGAAGAAGGTGCCAACAATTTCTTTATTCAGACCTCGCAATGGTCGCGCTTCTTCGGCAGTAATGTTGAACAACGATTGCCGCTCGCTTACGAGGTGGCAGCGTGGCTCTTGCGAAAGCGCATGTTCGATACGTGGAGCGAGGCCAACGCACTGCTGCACGACAAACCCATCGGTTGCATGAACGATTTCTGTCGCGAAAAGGAGGAGGTTACCTTGAAGATTCGCACAGGCGATGTATGTCCCGACTGCCTCGCACAATTGCAAAAGCGCGATGTCAATCCGACCATCGTGCGCCAGGCCTTTCACATCATGGATCATGTGCGAAGCGGACTTACATGGAAGCAGCGCACCGATTTCTTAAGACAGGCGAGTCGGCTCGAAGTGCGAGGCCCGCTCATGAAGTTGTTCCTTCTCGATTCCGGCGGACTCGAAGTACGATTGAATCCCCTCGAGCGTGCCTTGTACCTGCTCATCCTGGAGCGACCTGAAGGTATCAACTTAAACTACCTCGATGCAGAGCGCGACAAACTCCTGCACAATTACACGCGCTTCGCAACACAGGGCAACGAGGCTGCCCACCAACGCACGATAGACAGTTTGTGCAACCTGCAGGAGAACGCGCGAAACATCACCCTTTCACGCATCAAACGCAAGTTCATCGATTCGGTGGGCGTTGAACTGGCCATGCATTACATCCCCGAAAACAATGGAGCCGGAGTTTATCGGATTCCGCTCGACAGAGAATTTGTGGTTAGGAATTAAATCAAACGAATTTCAATGAAAAGACTAGTTGTTTTATTCTGCTCAATATTGAGCAGCTTAGATTCCCTTGCCCAACACGACCTCGTGCACGGAAGCATTTTTGCGACCGACACGGTTGAGTTATCGATACTGGGCGTGTATCCCGACTCGTTTCCGAATGTGTCGGTAGTGTTTAAGGCCGAAACGCCGCAGCGAAAACCAATTTGGGATCTGATGGTGCAGGACATGCGAGCCGAAGAAAACAACCGCGTTTGTGAGGTTGTATCGATAGAACCTTTGTCCGACAATAAGCCTATCCACATAGGGCTTGTGCTCGATCATTCTGGTTCGATGATGTACGATTTTAGTCAGTTGTACGATGATCAGGGGAATCCGTTGTTTACGTTGAATGAGCAGTTTGAACCCATTATGCCTGGTTATTCAGCACCAATCGACAGGGCCAAGCAAGCGGTGAAGGGCTTTGTAACTTCCTTCGACGGACAAAAGGATTTTTTGGGACTGGTTGGTTTTTCGACCACGGTCGACCGCAGAGTTGAATTGACTCACGATACCAATCGCATCATCCAGTCTGTTGACTCGATGGAAGCCGATTTTTCGACAGCCTTGTACGACGCAATGATAGAGGGCGTGCGGGTCGTGAACAAGGCGGATGGCGTGAAGGTGCTGGTGGTGCTTACCGACGGTCACGACAATGCTTCGCGCAACGGATGGCGCGATGCAGTAGGGGAGGCCAACCGAGCGAATGTGCCGGTATATGTGATTGGGTTGGGCGATGTGAGCCGTGATACACTTTCAAGGATAGCACGATCTACCAAAGGGACGTTTTACCATACGCAGACTGCCGGTGCACTGGATTCCATCTATAGGGCAATAAGTGAGCAGGTCCATGCCTACTACAATCTGGTGTATCGCAGCGATAACCTTTCGGCAATGGATAGCACGCGTTCCATCGAGTTGTCGTTCAACGTAAAGGACCTTCACATCATTACCGAGCCTGAAAGCGCGCTGTTTCCGACGGAGCTTATCGCCTACATGGAAAGCAAAGAGAAAACGCTGAATTATTTGCTGTATGGAGGCCTTTCCATATTGGCCATAGCGTTGCTGGGCACCATCGTTTACCGTGTCAATCGATGGTGGTCTCGCCCCCATGAACCGGTGGAGCTCATACAACTGTATCCCAATCCTGCGAGCGACATCATCAACCTTGATTATACCGGACAACCCGGCCCTATTCTCATCTACAATAGCATGGGGCAGGAGGTTAAATCGTTTTATGACACCAGCGATAAGCATCAGTTTGACGTAAGCGATTTGCCTACGGGCACATACTTCCTGATTATGCGCGGTTTCATGTATGAAACAGAACCGGAGCAATTCAGAATTGTGCGATAAACTACATAAGCCAAAAAACGCAATCTTGGTTCGTTTCATCCGGAATAATTAATGAACACCCCACCTCACAAACCGATGCAATTAAATTATGCACATGTTCATTTTTTCTCTGAGAAATTTTAGGATTTGGATCATACTCCCTCCAACATTTGCATCCCTGAATCGATAGCGTAGTGACCACCCACGAGTAGCACCCACGCATGCGCCTTCAGGGCCGGTGTGCGAAGAGAGCGATTGATGAATAGTAAGCGCAACGGTATGTTCAAGGCTTAAACTGCCCCCGAAGAAGTACAAAACGAAGAATGGACCCGAAAGGGTTTTGTTGAACTGCACCTGCAGCTTGGCTAGCTTTTGTATTGCCTGAATTGAAGCTTTATTTTAATTAAATACCTTAAACAAATGACCACGAAAAACACCATTGCTATCGCCAAGCGGCCTCAACCCAAAAAAGAACTCGAACTGCTCGAAGTAGAACTCAAGAGGATCGAAGTCCAGGAACGACTGCGCGGCATGGAACACACCCAATCCTTTCGACCCAAAAGCGAAGAAGACCGACTCAACCTCGAAAAAATCAACACACTCAACTTCCTGCTCATGGCAGCTGTAGTCGACAACGACCGCACCCTCCTGGGCAGCGAGCCCGTATACCGAGCGGTCTACACCGGCTTTGAAGAGGAGATCATCCGTCATAAGGTGCTGGAGATCGTGGGGCGGTTGTGAGCATTACTCTCATTCTGTTTCTCATTCTCATTCTCATTCTGTTTCTGTTTCCCTTTCTTTTTCTTTTTTTAGAATGAGAAACAGAATGAGAATGAGAAACAGAAGGAGTAACCACTCACCCTACTCATGTCCCAATTTCGAAACGACTTATTGTCGGTATTTTATTTAAAACCCTGTAATTATGTCTTGCCGGAAGGGGATTGAATAAACGTACAATTATTCGGATTATAATTCAATCAAAGCGCTGCAAGCAAAGGACTGCCTGAATGGGAGGTTGTTGAAAAACGCACCAATTGCCAATATGCTAGACTGACATTTTTGTCAACTGGCAAGGCAATTGATTTCGTCGGCAAGCTAATTCAGGTACACCCCTAAGCTGTGTATCGATTGCCAGAATAACAAGGAGTAGCGACATTTTATTGATAACGACATGAATCGTTATCAGCCTTTAAGAGCACAGAAAGAAGCAAAAATTTTAACCAAATAAAAATAGAAAAATGAACAACAAACATCAGGTGCACAACCTTATCATTTTAGACGAAAGCGGTTCAATGGAATCCATTAAAACTACTATTATTCAAGGTTTCAATGAATTGGTGCAAACGATTCATGGAATTGAGAAGCAATTTCCGGAGCAGGAGCACTTCATTTCATTTGTCTCGTTTAACAGCTTGGGTCTTAAAGTGCTGCACTTTATGGACCCCGCAAGTAAACTGAAACAAATAGACGATAAAAGTTATAAGCCGGCTGCTTTGACACCGTTATTGGACGCTATGGGTTTCAGTATTCATAAACTTAAGCAAGCGTTGAAGGGACAATCCAACTACAATGTGTTGGTCACAGTTTTGACCGATGGAGCTGAAAACGCTTCGAAAGAATATTCCGGAAGCGACATTAAGAAGCTTGTCGAGGAGTTAAAACAGAACAGCTGGACATTTACATACATAGGGACAGACCATGATGTAGAAGAAATTGCATCGTCACTTTCAATCAATAACACAATGACTTTTGAAAAAAATGAATCAGACATCAAGCGAATGTTCTTGAAGGAACAAGATGCACGAGCAAGCTTTAGTAGCAAAATACGGTTCAAAGAGGATACCACATCCAACTATTTTGACATTGCAGAAGCTGATAGTGCCAAAACTCAAGAAAAATCTGATGACACATTACCGCCCAATCGAAAGACTTCCTTTTGGCAGAATCTTTTAGGTCGTAAAAGGAAATAGTGGCATTTCTTAAAATGGGCTCAGCCCTTTTTCTAAAATTAGCTAGTCGCCAAGGGGTAATTAAAAGTGTTTGTAACTACCCATTACTAAATTTACTTCTTTGACATTTAATTTTTATAACTGATGTTTCGTAAAAGCATTGTTTCGCTTATAAATTTTAGTGTGATCTTATTTATAATTCATTATATTACATAAAGAAAATATCTTCTTTTATTTCTGCTCCTTCTGCTGTCCAAAAATAATAAATGCAATAATAGCAATTAAAACTAACCACCAGTTTTTAATCAGGAATCGGAATATAGTCACTTGATCGTGCATGAAGTCATACGGTCCTCCTGTCTCTGAATGACATCCTGTTAGGCATAATAGAAGAAGTAAGTAAAATATGGAATTTCTCATGATATTCAATAATAGGTAATTGTTCGCATCGTGATTGTCTGAACTCCAAGTTGAAGCTCTGAGTTTGCTGATGAGTTCATATGTTTTTTATCAAGTGAATAAGTTTTTTTAATCCAGTTATTTTTAGAGTCATAGACATATTCGCTTGAGTACTCTGCATACAGTAAATTGTTACCAGTGTAATAGATTTCCTTATTCACGTCGCCATGTTGATTGTATTCATAAAGACACTTTGCATAGGGTGATTCCATATTGTCTTGAATAACAAGTTCGGTTTTTTGATTGTTCTTAAAAGTGTAATCAGCGGAGCTAATTTTTGCACCAGCAGTGGTCATTAAGGTTGAGTGAGTTTCATTGCCATATATATCGTATTCTAAATGTGAAAAGTACTCATATTTATCAAATCCATTGAAGTCTGTTATAGCTATTTTTTCGATCAGTCCAAACTCATTATACTCGTATTTGAATTCTTTCAATAGATTATTATCTAAGTCTTTTATTTTTTTGCATTTTTTTCTGATTGGGGTATCGAATTCATATTGGGAGTATTTCGAAATTAGGCCTTCGTTGTCATAATATTGTTCTTCACACTTATATCCTTCGTTGTTGAATTTGTAAGAATATGAATTTTCCCCGGTCTTTACGCCAATCTCTGATTCAGATTTACCTTTGAGAAATTCTTCTTGTTTTAGCACTTTTACTTTACCCCTTAACCCCATTTCTTGTAAATCTGATTTAACTTGCTGTTCCATTTTTTTACTGATTCCTGAGTTTGTGATAATTTCATCATCGCACCCATAAATTATTAAGAGCAATGAGATTATTCCAATTTTTCCTATTGCTTTCATTGAACTAATTAGTTTTGTTAAGTTATTTGAACACGTAAGTAGAAAGTGGTGAAAATTATGCTGAATTTTTTGAAGAGCAATATTTTTAGAAGTTTTTTTTTGTTTTCTCTGTATTATGAACACTTACCAATTTAATCTACGGGTTAAGTAACTTTCATAATTGAATGGATTTAGGCCAAGTCAGCCCATGACTTGTATTAAAATTCATTAGAATCTTACCTTCAAATTATTCTTCAACTACTCATCCTCGCATCACACATAGCACCCTCTCATACCGCGAGTCATCAGCGTGCGAAAGGTGTTATGATGATACCACGGATAAGATTGCGGGCTTTGTCAGGATAGAACTTCAGCATGGTCTTGTAGCCCTTAATGGATGTGTCAGTTAGGCACGTGATGCTGGGCCGACGAGCACTTGGCCGTCGCGGTAAGGTAGATCTTTGCCGATGTTGACACCAACGTAATCGAGTTCGTGCCCCTCGAAGTGTTTGTGCATCCATGTGATGGCGTGTGGCGATTTCTTCGGCCTTGGCGCCGAAGTACAGCGTAACGGCCATGCGGTGACATAGCATCATGAGGCCGAGGGTATAAACCAGCGGGTTGTCTTCTTGCGAGGCCATTTCCGACACCACACACTCGAAAAAGCGTTTGATTAGCCGATTGCGGATGTTGTCGAACGCGTTGCGGTTGGGTTCTTTGTACAGGCGACTCATGAGGTCGTCGCGCGTGAGTGATTCGCTCGAGGTCTGCAATTCCAACAGCACCAGTTTCTTCCATTGCTTATCAGCTTTCCTGAGCGATGTATGCACAGTCTGCAACTCCGACGGCTCGAGTTGCGCCAGCAAATCTTCGAGTAACGGCATGGTGAGAAGTAGTTTAGTAAGGTTCCACTGGAATGTATTTGTTTGCGTTAAGTTTTGGCGAATGGTTGGGGTAGAGTTTTTAAATTGGGAGTGTTGGTAAAGGGGATAGCTATTGCAACCGCAATTGAGCAGATGCACATCAATTTCACAAGTACAATCTGCGGCCCGATCCGAAGTTTTGATTAGTGCTTTAAAGTCGGTGCATGCGCCATTGCGAATTTCGCCAAACGGGTTATATTTGTTTGCATAAGCGGAACAATTTAGGATTTTGTAGCGCAGATAAATGAGTTAGCGGTTATTAATGAGGTTGAAACAACAAAGAACAGAGGTAACAAAATGAATTTATTAGACATTAAAAGTTTAAAAATTGAGTTTTACAATGAATTGTCGGAAATGCCAATTAGTAGTCTTAAAACAGAAATAACGGATGACATACAAAACAACTATGTAATTTCTGTTTTGAACATTGATGATGTGGTTAGCCATATGCATGATGGTAATGCTTACACGACATTTACAATAGATGCAAAAATGGAAGCGTTATTGAAATTTATAAGTGAGGGAAATAAATTAATACCTCCAATTATAAGAAACATAACAAATGACAGTTGGACTGTTTTTGATGGACAACATAGGATTGCTCTTTTTATACATTTAGAAATGGCAGCTTTTCCATTCCTGGTTAGAAAAGACCAGGTAAAATATTTAGAAATCTTAAAACAAAAATAAATGGGGATATTTGATTTTCTATTCGGTAAACGAATAATCGCACAAACACACAATGAGTGGGCATTCTTAAAAGCAGCGAAATCAGGAGACATTGAAGGAGTAAAAGTTGGTGTGCAAAAAAAGGTCGATATTAATATTAGGGATCGAGTAGGAAACTCGGCATTATGGTTAGCTGCGTGTTACCATCATTATGACATTTGTCAATTGTTAATTCTAAAAGGAGCTAATCCACACCTGCCTGACTCTGAAGGTACTACACCTTTCGATATGGCACATGTTGTAAGCGTCAACAATCCAGAAATTTTAGAATTGTTTGAAAAACATTTTGGAAAAATTAAAAAATAAATTTATAATATTTTAGTAGCGTTTTTGGGTGCCTTCATTGGCAGATTCCTCATTATAACTACATGAACATTTTCCTTTTTTTTGTTCAAAACTACATGTGTTTCGAATAGGAACCTGTGGCTGACTCAATAGTCGTAAATTCTGGATACCTTTCACACATCGCCGAATGGAAAAAAGAGATATTTGAAGCAATTTAATCTGGTGAAATTGATGCACCCGAAGCCAAACATCAATTTACAAAATTGAACCTTGGACATGGAGAAAATAGACCCACTGCATTTGTTAGCGCATTTGCATTTTTGCAACCGCAAATCAAAACAAAAAAATGCAAAAGAGCTACCAAGCAAACGGACGTGGGAAATTGCAAACATTGACACATAGGTACTTCGGACAGACAGAAGGGTAATTTGTATATGCACATGCAAGAAATTGGCGGTTCAGATGTTAAGCGAAGCATTGTGTCCTGCATATGCGGAATCCAGTCTTGACAGACAGATTTCGTCTCCGTAATGGCCAACTTCTTGCGGTTGCAAAACGCGGTAGTAATTTTAACTAAAGAACATGAGAATATTATTACTAATATGCACAGGTCTACTTTTATTAGCATTGACTGATTTACCAATTGGGTACTTCACATTTTTAAGAATTGTGGTGACAATTGGTGCCTTCATAGTTGTAATAACAGAATATGATAATGGAATAAACTTTTGGGTTATTGCTTTCGGACTTATTGCAATCTTATTCAACCCTTTGCTTCCTGTATACTTCGGAAACAAAAGTGCATGGATACCTATTGACCTAATAGCAGCAATGCTTTTTGGAATAAAATATTTTACTATTCAAAATAACAAAAAAAATGACTAAAAGAATCGCGACTTATCTCTTACTGTTTGTTGTAATTACAACCTGCTTGACATCATGTGCTCCAGAAGGATATGAAACCAATGAATCAGGATTTTTCTCTGGATTATGGCATGGTTTCATAATTGTATTTTCATTGATAGGTAAGTTATTTGGTGCCGACATAGGTATTTATGCGGAACACAATACAGGTTTTACATATTGGCTTGGATTTATCATTGGAATTGGTGGGTTTGGTGGTGGTGGATCTGCTGCAAGAAGATAAAAAACTAAAAACAAAAGCAGTTTGGCAAAATTGAAGGTTGAGTCCTCAGCATCAATATTTTTAGTAAAACGTCCAACTTCGACAAGTGCCAAAACGTTAGAATCAGAGAAAACTACGTTTCCTCATTACATATTCAATACTTCCCCCTCTCCGGAATCACATGTCTTACACCGCCTTTCGGGTTTTCCATGTCCCCTTTGCGGCGCGGAATGAGATGAACGTGCAGGTGAAATATTGATTGACCCGCATCCTCACCTTGGTTGATTCCAATATTGAACCCTGTGATGGTAGTGTCTTTTTCGAGTAGGGCAGAGCGTTGTTTTTGGATGAGCTGTTGTATGGCGTTGAGCTCGGCTTGGGTAATATCGAAATACGACTCGAAATGGCGTTTGGGAATGATTAGGGTGTGGCCTTCGGTTACCGGGTATTTGTCATAGAAGGCGAGGGCTAGATTGTTTTCCATGATGACACCTCTATCGATGCCACAAAACAGGCAATACTCTTCGCGCTTTTCGAATACAGCCGCACGATTGCGAAAGTCGGTATCGTCGGTGTCGCGCTTGTTGGCGTTGCATTGGTAACAGAGTGCCTGGTAATTGTGCAATGCATCTTCACCGCCCCAATTCTTCGGAACGATGTGATCGACTTCCAAAGCCCTAACCTCAGAAGATATACCACACAACTCGCAGCGGTTGTGAGCGCGTTCTAGAACTTGATACCGAATACTACCATCTATCGGTTTGCGATTCCGACGGCGATGGTCCCAAATGTCCATGCCGCGTTTGGTCATGTATTCTTCAATACGTTGCTCGCAGATGGCAATAATCTCGGCCTGCTCTTCGGGCGTATATAATTCGAAATCGGGGAGGTGGTAGGACTTCTTATCTTTCGTCACAACCTTGTTCTTTCGCAGCACAACACCCACCATCTGATCCACGCGCAGCATGTAATATTCAATTTGGCTTTCATCGTGCTGCACCAAATCCTTCGCTATTGCCTGCGTATCGGCAACACCACCATTAAGCAACAACCGACGAATCATCACCGGCTGATACACATGGCTCATGCGCATGGTTTGCTGGAGGTAGTTTTTGAGTTGGGGGAAGGTCATGTCAAATACACTTTTTAAAATACCCCCTCAACTCCTCATCCTCACACCAAACATAACACCCCTTCATTCCTCTTGTCATCAACGTGCGATAGGTGTTTTTGATGATGCCACGGATGAGATTACGGGCTTTGTCGGGGTCGGACTTGAGCATGGTCTTATATCCCTTGATCGAAGTGTCGGTTTTGGCGCGTGAAGCGGGGTCGACGAGAACCTGGCCGTCGCGGTAGATGAGATCTTTGCCTATGATGACACCCACGTAGTCGAGTTCTAGGCCCTGACAAGTGTGTATGCATCCTACTTCACCGACACTGTCGGGCTTGATGGACCATAGGTAGGATTCCTGCGCAAAGTTCCAAGGCATCTGAAAGCCAAATTCGGGGAAGTTGATGTCGGTTTTCTTGGTGTCGTTCTTACTCACCCAATTCCAGCAATAACCGGCAACGAGGCGCGATTTGTTGGCTATCTTGTTCTTCTCGAAAATAGAATCGCGCATCTCAGCAGGATTGTCGAAGATTCGGAAGTCGTAGGTGATTCCTTCGAGCGTTGGGTTGGCTGTGGTGCGTATCTGCAATAGGTTGTCGAGCCAGGCGAGGTAGCCGTCGGAACCGTTGCAGCGAAACTGCGAATCGAGCTGCATTACAACGACATTAGCCTGTGCCTTTTGCGCCCATTGGATGATTTCCTCTTTGCTGCCGATGTCCTTCAGGGTTACCTTTTGGTCCTCGTCGACGAAGAAGATGGAGGTTTTTGCTGCGCGAATGATCTCCTTGACTTGATTCTCGCCCAGGTTCTGAAACATACCCGACTTGGCGTTGAGACGGTGTGCTTCATCAACAATGAGGACATCGAATATGTTGGGTTCACAATCGTGAAATCGACCGGATCCTTGAAACAACGCCTCAAAGCGACGCTTTTTCATGGAGCCCGAGAGTTTACTTTCATAAACGGCCCTGGGCGCAGCGTTTTTGGTAACGTATTGAGCGAGTAACTCTCTTCGAGTGGCTTCTACCAGCAGGTTGATGGCCACAACCGATTTACCAGTGCCCGGTCCACCTTCGACTATGAGGACTTGTTTTTGAGTACTTGTTGCGAGAGACATCATTTCAACCGCTGTTTCATAAACAAGCTTCTGCTCGTCGATAAGCACAAACTCGCGATTGCCCTTGAGCATACCTGTGAGGCTTTCGGCTAGTTGCTTCGAGGGTTTGATGCGCCCCTCGGCGATGCGATACATGAGCTGTTGGTCGTCGCCGTGTTTTACATATTTCTTGATGAACGCACGGAGCTGCACCATTTCCTTTTTGAGAAAGACCGGTGCTTTGTCGAGGTATTCTTGGTAGAAGGGATTGCGAATGACCTGATCATCCTCGTAGTTGTGCAGAAATGCGCAGGGCTTGAGCGATATGTTCTCGGTGTAGACCGTTTCGCTGAAGTCTTGCAGCAGCGTAGCATACGACCACGCCTGATAGGAGGGGTGGCTGGTCTCATGCACGCCTCTGCCCAAAGCTGTCCGCACAATACCGTCTTTTGCCGTAAGCTCAGCGCTTTGCCATTGCTTGAGCTCAATGATGACCACATGCGGTTGCAGTTGTTCGTCTTTACCGGTAATTATAAAATCGATTCGCTTCGCAGTTTGAGGTATTTGGCACTCGATACTCACTCCCAGATCACCTGGCAAGTCGGCATCGCTTAGAACGGTATGCATATAATGCAGCGAGTTTCGCCACGATTCAACCTCACGAGGTGAAGTGGAGTGGTGGAGCTTTGCTTGAAAGTTGCGCAAAATAATCTGCTCAATCTCGCCCGAAAGAATATGCTCCTGAAACAGTGCCTTGGTTGACTGATAAACAATCATAGCTCATCGTACTTTTTAGCATTGCCTTTCGCTTTATCGACCGGGTACTTCTCAGCATTGCGGCGAATTTTCTCCTCTACAATTTCGGTCACATCCAGATTACACTCGTGGGCCAGCAGTAAAGCATAAGCAATTACATCGGCCAGTTCCTCTCGAATCTTTTCGGGCTTAGCATCTTCTGGCTTCTTCCATAGAAAGCACTCGAGAAGCTCCCCGGCTTCAGTGCTCAATGCAATAGCCAAGTCTTTCGGATTATGAAACTGCGCCCAATCGCGTTCGTTGCGAAAGGCGAGAAGTTGGTGGGTGAGGGAGGTCATTGTTGATTTGAGTCAAATTTTTCAACTAGTAATCGTTGTTTTATAGTTGCATATGCCGAAATATAAATATCCTACACTTTTTAATACTCAATTAATAGCTGTCTATTTAGCAATTTGAAATTCGATGATTGATAAACTTCTTAGAAGTATGAAGTGTTACAAAGAACCGAATATACTTAATTGTTTGATATTCTAATTTCAAACAATTCAGTTTTTGTGGGAGCTTTCAGCTTCATAGTAATCTATTTCCAATCGTGTAATGGGTAAAAGAGGAATTCAGTTTTTAACCCGGGATGCTTTTGTCAACTGCTTTCGGTAAAGTAAATACCGGGCGAACTCTTGTAAATGGAATTGCGTTGAGCATGAAGGTCAATATGAGATGGCCAACGTAAAACGGCGTGTTGAACATGAAAAAAGCTTGGTTAACACTGAAATCGTATTTTGAAGTTACCATCAGCCCAATGGGCGGCCCAAGCAGGAATATAAACCAAAGCAGTACTCGAATGTACCTGCGTTTAAAGAACCAATAAAGAATACAGAAGTTGTAATAAAAGAATGTGAGAATTACCCATGTGCCGAGCACCATCATTCCCAGCTTGAAACCGAAATCGCCTGCCAGGTCTTCTGCGCTGAAGGAATTGATAATGTGATAATCGGCAGCTTTGTAAATCGCCCATGGAACGGCAATTACGATAAGTGAAATCCGAAGAAGCCATTTAAGAATAAGAAGACCGAATTGGAGGCGTTTTGTGATCATAATGGGGATGGAAGATTGAGTTGTTATTTAGGTTGCTTATTTGGACTGTAGTAAACTGGAGAGAAAGGAAGCCGCATGATCGGGTTCGTGAATATTACACTACCTCAGGATGGCTTGAGGTGATTTCCTTTTTTTGCCGAACGTGCTTCAGGATTTTGATTAAACCGATGTGGATAAGTATGGGCGCTACCACGCAGAATATCACGGAGGCTTCAGTGTAGTTGATTCCGATCGGGTAGAACAGGCACAAGAAGCGCTGGCATATGATAAATAGTCTATCGCAATTGGATTCAAATGTTCCGCCTATGCCTAAAATCAGAAGTAAGAAAAACAGGTAAGCTAGCTTTATTCGATGGAATATATATGCCTTGTCTATCATGTATGCCCACACCAAGGGAATAAGGATGATGTACACGATAATGTTTAGTTCGTTGTAGGTTATACCGAGAATTCTGGCCCCGCTATATAGGGCGTTTGCTACTAGTTCAAAAATGGATCGAATCATATTATTTCAAGTTATTGGTTTGGATGGTTTCGGATGAATAGGTGATTTAATGGTAATAGGGTCGTTGATTCTGAAATTGATTTCGGTAGTATATCGGTGTTATTTCCGGCCATAAACCGATATTCATGCCAACTTTCTTTTTCGTTCTTTAATGAGATGTTAATGTTCGATTCGTCTCTTGGATTCGATGAGCAATCTGCGGGCGTAAAAGATTTTGACGGTTGTAAATACGTTACAACGCCGCTCCTGTATTTCGTCAAAAATTACCGAATGAGCAATACAGCAGACAGAAGAGAGCGTAGCACTGCGATGAACCACATCGCCCTAGCTCAAAATGTATTAGGCCATGGCCTCCGCATTGGCCATGGTATTGTGGGCGGCGAGGAAGAGCAGCCTGCATACATCATCGATGACGCCCCCGTGTTTCATGCGCGCAGGAACACTCCGCAAAACGAGCCTGAGTTCGAAAGAAACAAGGCACTCAAGTGGGGGGAGTTTACACACCCATTTCTCATGATGGGTATGCCCAATGCTCCGGGCTTTATAAAGGTGTATGTATACAAGGTCGATGACTATTATGCCATGCAACTCAGCGCGAAGCTCGACAGTTGGATGAGCGGTCCGAGTTCGCCGGCAATAAGATTGGCTGCCTACACGCCACACTTTCCTGGAGACACCAAGGTAAAGGCCGGCTATCGATTGTTTAAATCGGTGGTGTTGACAATGGACTTTGTAGACCCTGCCGAAATTCCAACTAACTATGTTCAAGATAGCCCCAATTGGGAAGACGAATGGTCACCGTCGGGGCGTTGTTTGGAGGTGATGCGGTGGGTGAGGGGGGAGGATTGATTGATGATACTGGATGGCTTTCGAAGATAGCCGCTTCAATGGATTCCTAGATACATGACTATTGAAATTTTGGTAGGCTTCCAAAGTTGCTATGTTGACAGATGTTCAATTATATGACGCTGATGGAAGTGCTAATATACTGGTATGATGCTTGAAATCAATGTCTTGTCAAGCGTATGGACCGAGGGTCAATAAAGGCTAATTTGGAGCTACGCAAAAAAAACAAGTTATTCTTGTTGAATTTCGAAAATCTTCTTGTTACCCTTAATATACGTTCTTGCACTAGTATTACTTGGGAAAATTTAACCTGTTAGTTTAGTAAATTTGGAGAAATGTATTTTTATAATTGCTAAGAAAAGCCAAACCGGCATTTACATAATTAATTTAGATGGGAAGTAAACACAATTTTATTGATTTATTTGCAGGAGCAGGAGGTCTTTCAGAAGGTTTTTTACAACAAGGATTTAAGGCTGCAGCGCATGTCGAAATGAACAAGGAGGCATGCGATACTTTGAGAACGCGTTCAGCCTTTCACTATCTAACGTGTAACAACGGAATCCATTTTTATCATTCGTATCTTCAAAATGAAATTTCAAGGGAAGAGCTCTGGCAGATGGTGCCTAAAAATTTGTTTGACTCCGTTATTCATAGTGAAATTTCCAACGACACAATTCAAGGTATATTCAAACAAATAGATGCGCAACTTCATAACCTTAATGTGGATTTAGTAATCGGGGGACCTCCATGCCAAGCTTATTCATTAGTTGGAAGAAGCCGAGATCCGAAGAGAATGAAAGGTGATAATAGAAATTTTTTATTCCGATACTATGCGGAATTTCTGAATCGGTACGAACCGAAATACTTTGTGTTTGAGAATGTAGTAGGGCTGAAAACAGCGGGTAACAAAAAGTATTTAAATGAAATGTTGAAGCTTTTTTCAAAGGTCGGTTATTCAACGGATATTAAGGTTTTGAACGCAGAGGATTATGGCGTACTTCAACGCCGCAGAAGAATTATAATTATCGGACAAAGAGGAACCAGCAAGTTCCATTTTCCTGAGCTTGAATCTAGTCCTAACAATTATCAAATTAAGAGAGATTTGTTTTACGATTTACCAAAATTGAAACAAGGAGAGGAATTGCAAGTAGCAAGGTATGTAAAACCTATTAATGAATATCTAAAGCTATCAAATATGAGAAATGGAGTCGACTTTGTAACTCAACATGTCGCTCGCCAACATAATGAAAGGGATTTGGAGATTTACGCTATCGCAATTGAGCAGTGGCTGAGCAGCAAGCAACGTTTGAAGTATGATGAACTTCCCGCTCGATTACAAACTCATAATAAGAAGGATATTTTTCTTGACCGCTTTAAAGTCGTAGATCCATCTGGTCATTCACATACAGTCGTTGCTCACATCGCTAAGGATGGTCACTATTATATTTATCCAGATTTGACACAGGTTCGTTCTATTTCCGTTCGCGAGGCCGCTAGGATACAATCTTTTCCGGATGATTATTTTTTTGAAGGTGGACGTACAGCGGCGTTTAAGCAAATCGGGAATGCCGTTCCTCCGCTAATGGCCTGCGCATTGGCAAAGTCTCTATATAAACTACTAAATGGAAAATAAGAAGGTGCAGTCAGAAGTTGCTGACCCAAATCCTGAATACTTAATTAAAGCTATTGCCGAGCAAGGCTATAGTTTAGAGTCTTCATTAGCTGACCTCATTGACAATTCAATATCGGCAAATGCTGACAGAGTGGAGGTTCTGATTAAAATGGATGAAGAGCCTTTTACTTTGTTTCTAGCCGACGATGGTGAAGGAATGACTGATAATGAACTTAAAGCAAGTATGCAGTTTCCAAGTGCTTCACCGGAAGGGGAGAGAAACGTGTTTGACCTGGGGCGCTTCGGATTAGGAATGAAAACAGCCTCTTTCTCACAGACAAGGTGTTTTACGGTTTTATCAAGAAGAAGGGGATCTAAAAATTACAATGGAAGAACATGGGATGTTAATTTTTTGAAGTCTATTGGTAAATGGCGATTAATTGTAAATACAAGCGAAGAAGTAAATGCTCTCCTTAATAAGTATCTTTTAATTAGCGAAGGGCATTTGAATCGCTTTGAGAATTATCTTCCTAACACTATTGTTGTCTGGAAAGGACTTTACAAGTTTGAAAACTATCTGGAAGAGAATAACAGAAAATCTGCATTGAAGAGGCAGATAACAGAAGTAACTTCTGATTATTTGTCACTGGTGTTTCACCGGTTTTTAGAACGGAAGACTAAGCCATTGCAGATAAGAATTAATAACAACCTTATCACAGATTTTAATCCTTTCCCTACTTCGGAACCTGATTTTCGTCCGATTGAATACAAGCAAAAGCATTTCAGCACCGATACTATCAAAATTGAGGGGTTTGTGCTGCCGTCAAGAAGCATTGATGAAAGTCAAAGTTCTTCTATCTGGACAACCAAGAACCGAAGTCTTATGGACATGGAAGGAATCTATATTTACAGAGCGGACCGATTAATTCACTTTGGCGGTTGGAATGGCATAATCAAGAAAGCTCAACGGCTTCAATTGGCAAGACTTCGTGTCGATATTGGAAACAGTGTTGACCACCTGCTACATCTTAATGTCGCAAAATCACAAATTGAGATTCCACATGATTTGACAGCTGCTTTTGAAAAATATATTGATGAATTAAGAACTCAGGCAGAAAGAGAGTTTTTCAATAGAGGTATAAGGAAGTTTTCGTCTAATCGCAAAGAAAACAATGTTCAATTGTTCGAGAGAAGGGCAAGTAGCAAAGGGGTTTTGCTGGAAGTAAACAATAGTTTTCCATTGCTTAAGGCATTGATGAGTGAGTTGAATAAAGGTCAGCTGACAAAATTGAACTTAGTAATTCGAATGATAAATACAAGGATTAATGAAATCAGGCAAACACATGAGGAGAAAGCATTTGTTGGAATTGAAGAGAGAGACGGATTGTCTGTGAAAGATTTAGTCACATGTGTAAACGAACTCATCACAAGTGGGCTTTCTCCGGAACTGATAAAAACCGATATACTTCCCAACCTTGGATTTACTGAAGGTTCATTGCCACAAGAAGTCATTCAACTATTAAAATAAATTTCATGGAAAACAGATATATAGACGTCATCATCAAAGTCATTGCGAGCAAGGCAAAAGAATATTCACAGAATTACTCCTTATCTCCATCATATTTTCTGAATCTTCTTCCAGAGATTAAAGATTCAATCATTGCAGTAATCAAAGTGTATGGTTATCCTGAAATTGATGAAGTTACTTTGAAAAATTATTTTGAAACTGCAAAGAATCAGTATTTGTCTGTTAACCCTATTGACATTGACCCCAGTAATTCTCTTACGAAAAAAGGATTCAGAACATGGCTGACAGCAGAAAGAAAAGAGGAGTTAAAAAACTCTTGGAATTACAGCGATAGATATTTCACATTACTTGAAAAAGCTGGTCGTTCCGAAAAAGTAATTGACGAAACTAAAAAGACCAGTCTTGAGATTCTTGCAAAAATGGGAGACCCAAAATCAAGAGAGGAGTTTTATGTCAAAGGATTAGTTGTTGGTAGTGTTCAGGCAGGGAAAACGCAAAACTTTAATGCAGTAATCAACCGTGCAATAGATTCCGGATACGGATTAATAATTGTATTGGCTGGTTTAATGGAAGACCTGAGAAATCAAACTCAGTTAAGAATTGAGAATGATGTTATAGGGGAAGGACTTGATATTGATACTGACACTTTGGTAAAAAAAGGCGTTGGAGCAATAAGAAGATTTGGAAACATGGGAGATAGCCGTATTACACAAGTTATTTCAATTACATCCGCCAAATCTGATTTCAAAAAATCATTACTTGATGCTGATTTCTCTCTTAACCATACGAATATACTTGTGTGTAAAAACAATGTGAGTGTGTTACGTAACCTTATAGTTTGGCTGCATGATTACCTTGAAGAAAACAAAGACCAACATGATATTCCTTTGCTGATTCTAGATGATGAGGCAGATAACGCATCATTAAATAACGAAGGAAAAAGAGGAAGGGAATATGCTTCTAAAACAAATGGACATATCAGGGCTTTACTTGCATTGTTCAAACGCAAAACGTATCTAGGATATACTGCAACACCGTTTGCAAATATTCTTGCTGATCGCAATGATGCACCAGAAAATAACTGGATAGTAAAATATAAAGTGAGAGGACAGGCAGAAGAAAAAGCTCTGCAAAGAGTTGATAATTTGTTCCCTGATGATTTTATCGTGTTACTTAATCCGCCATCAAATTATGTTGGAGCAAAGCAAATATTTGAAACAACAAAACCAATAGACAACAAAGCTGAATTAAAAATTCCTTTAGTGGAACTTGTAGATGACAACATCGCACATTTCCCAGATAAAGTTTATTCACCGGGTAATGGAGAATTAGTAGGTATCCTGAAAATCAAAAGTCAAAATGACTGGAATGAAAAGATTGGACAGTTTAATTCTTTTCTTGATTTTGCTGACTATGGAGAATACAGAAGACAAACAAGGTCATCCAGAACAGGTGATGGCTTCCCTAAAAGATTGCCTGATTCAATAAAAGAAAGTATTCTCTGTTTTATTCTTACCATTGCAATTCGCGAAAGCAGGAAACCTGCTATGGTAAATTCTACAATGTTCAATCCACATAATTCAATGTTGATTCACATTTCGAGATACACTCTTTGGCAAAACAGTCTCAAGGATTTAATTGATGTGCATATAAGAGAAGTGCAAAGTAGTTTACAACTTGACGACCCAAGTAATCCCAGCTCCATCTTCGCAACCTTTGAAAGAATCTGGTTCAAATATTACTCGACAATTATTGAACATGTTTCTGACTATTTGCCGAAAGGATATGACGATGAGTTTCTGAAACCTATCAGTTTTGAAACAATAAAAAATAATTTTCTCACTGATGCAATTAAAGGAATTGAAGTAAAAGCAGTCAATAGTTCAACTGGAGATAAACTTGTTTACCCGAGGAACACACCAAAGAAATATATTGCCATTGGAGGAAATAGATTATCCCGTGGATTCACACTTGAAGGATTAAGCATAAACTATTTTATTCGTTCAACCGATTATTCTGATGCTTTACTTCAAATGGGAAGATGGTTTGGTTACAGGCCAGGTTATTTGGACTGCTGTAAACTTTTCATCACACGGGATTCAATGGAGAAATATGATTTGGTTACAAGAACCATTGAAGAATTGGAAAGTGAGTTTAGGATAATGGAAGAGAAAAACAGGACACCTGCCAATTTTATTCTTCGCGTAAAGAAACATCCTGGAGCTCTTAAAATAACAAGACCAGCAATTCTTAGGGATACATTAGAAGTCAATTGGTCTTATCAGGATACGCTTGAGCAGTCAACAAACTTTGATATTCGAAGGCAAAAAATTGAAGCGGTCTGGCAACAATTCAAGAACAACATTGTGGGTAAGCATAAATTTGAAATTAAAAAGAAAGAAAATGGAAGTGATACAGGTTTTCTTACAGCACAAACAGATATTGCTGGTGTATTGGAAATTCTAAAACAAGAAAACAATTTTACAAATGAAACTTGCGACAGCATAATAAAATTCATTGAGCGATGTAAAGAAGTAAATAAGCTAACAAAATGGACGATAGCAATTAAGACTACTGGTAGAGCAAAAGAAAATGAAGGTAAGGGGAAATTGAGAAAGGAAGAATCCAATTTGGATATTGATTTAACAATGACAGTTAGAAGAGGTCCTTCCACAGAAGATGGAGTAAAATATTTTAGAGATAAATTTATTCACGGGAAAATCTTCGGTGCATCTGGAAAATCTGCGAATCTAATTTCAGCCGGACTTGACATGTCAATACTTTTGACTGAAACTCAAATCAAAGCTGCCGAGAAAGAATTTATTGATAACAGAAGAAAATACTATAAGGAAAAATATCCTGAATGGTCAGAGAAGCAAGTCAATAAAAAAGCAGAGGAAGTAAATATACCTGAAAGAGTCTACCGTGAGAAAATGACAGACCAAGAAGGACTTCTTGTAATCTACATTTTAGATTCCTACTATGTTTTCCTTCAAGAGAATGGCAAAGAAGATTCTCAATTGAAAGCGATTGTTGAAAGCGAAGGAATTGATTTGAATACTCCATTAATTGGTTATGCCATTGGATTTCCACCGATGGAACCTGACCCAGGTGGTGTTTATGTTCATGGAAATTATGGATTTGAAGAGGAGGAAGAAATAGAATTTAACGAAGTGGATTCTGAATTGCCAGATGATGCAAACGAAATATAATTATGACAAGTATCGATTTAAAACAAAAGTGGTCAGGGCTTTCGGAGAATCCCGTTACAATTGGTTTTCGGTCTCTAAGAATTTCCGCTGACTGTATCTGTGAACTTTACCTCTCAGTTAGCAAGCAGGGAAAAAGATGTTTGATACTTTCACTTCCTTCCAATAAGCATTTAGATTTCAAGGGAATTCAAAAAGAAAATTTGTCCATCGAATACTTCAGGGAAAAAAACCTAATTGTCCTTCAATTAACCGACAATGATTTTTATGACCTTTTTGACGACCTAATTCTTTCCCTCTATCATGGAATAAAAAGCATTAGGCAAGTTGACGAGTATTCAAATCACTTCATTCAGGCATTTTACAGATGGAGTGAATTTTTTGAAGACAAGAAATCAGATTTACTTTCCGAGGATGCGATAAAAGGAATTATGGGTGAATTGTTGATTCTGAAATTATTAATAACAAAACCAGACAAACCCGAAATCAATTCCCTTTTGAAAGCATGGACTGGTCCTTATGATAAGGGCAACGACTTTGAATTGGATTGCAAAAATATAGAGGTAAAAACCAAATCCCCTTCAGCCATTGATGTTAAGATATCAAGTGAATTTCAATTAGAAAAATCAGCAGGAAAAGAGCTTGAACTATTTGTAGTTTCATTATTAAGCGACTTCACTGTTGGAATTCATATTGGAAATTTGATACTAGAAATCAAGAAATTAGTTCAAGAATCTTCCGGTGACATTGCATTTTTGTGGAAGGCACTAAGCCAAAAGAATATTACTGCTAAAAATGTTAGCCAGTATGATAGATACAGATTCAAACCTGTCAATTGGGTTTCTTATAACTGCGCTGATGATAATTTTCCGAAACTATGTAAATCTAATGTCCCGCCGGAAGTGAGCTGTCTAAGTTATGTTTTGAAAACGAATTTATTGAAATCATTTATCATCGACGAAAAAAACTTTTAGTGATATGAAGATTCAGGAATATTTAAATTATCGAAAAGATTTATTAGAGGGGGCCAAGGACGAAGACGGATTCGTACTACAAACGCAATTGCTTAGTCAGATTCTTCCGCTACTGGTTGACGCTAAATTGCTCGATTCAGAGGATTGGAACGACTCTTATTTCTATAATGTAGCTGATAACTTGAAGCTTAACGCTTATACAGTTAATGAATCTTCTGAGAGACTACAGTTATTTATTGTCGATGAAAGTAGTATTGATTTGACTTCAAATGATAAAACACTGCAAATCTCCACTAAGGGTCATTATGACAATCAATTCAAGAGAGTGACTAAGTTTCTTAACAAGGCAATGAAGGGACACTTGAATGATGAAGTTCAAGATGCAGACCCAATTAGACCTTTGCTATCTCAATTGTCTTCGGCAAATGGAATTGAGCAATTTGATGTAATTGAGATTTTTTTAATAAGTATTACAGCAACTATAGAAACTCGAGGGTCTGTGCCTCAGCCAAAGAGAATAGAGTTTGAGGATGAAAGTATTGCTGTGTCTTATTTAAGAAATAGGCAGAAGGAGAAGAAGGATTTGCTGATTATTAAGAAGTTGATAGATCTGAATTTTCTTTATGATATAATAATTTCCCAGGGAAATAGGGAAGCTTTAGTTATTGACTTTGAACATTTGTTCAATTATCGCATTGAAGTTATTCAAGCAGCGGATGAGGAGAATTTCGAGTCTTTCCTTTGTGCCCTACCCGCCCAAATTTTATCAGAGCTTTATAAGAGGTATAGCTCAAGATTACTGGAGAAAAATGTAAGGTCATTTTTACAATTTAAAGGCGCTAATAAGGGGATTCGAGAAACAATAAGAACTAATCCGGAAAAATTTATTGCGTTTAATAATGGTATTACCATAACTGCTACTGCCCGAGAGTTACATTCCATTAGCGAAAGAAATTTTATAACATCATTGACGGACTTTCAGATTGTAAATGGAGGTCAAACTACAGCAAGCATTTATTTCACCCAAAAGGATGGATTTACAATAGATAAAGTAAAGGTAATGGCAAAGATTAACGTTGCTCGCCATGTAACTGAGGAAGGTTTGAATTCTTTAATCTCGGATATAAGTAAATACTCCAATTCACAAACGAAAGTTTCAAATGTTGACTTGAGTTCACGAAGCCCCCAACTAAACAAGATAAAAGCTCTTTCGGATAGCGTTTTAACACCTTCGGGGAAAAAGTGGTTCTTTGAAAAATCGAGAGGAGAATTCAATACTAAACTTAGAATTGCGGGCTCTAACAAATCGAGAATTGAAAGGGAATTTCCAAAAACTAATCGATTTACGAAAGAGCAATTGGGTAAATACTACACTGCATGGGGAATCCAACCTTATATTGTCAAGAAGGGTGGAGAAAAGGTTTTTCGGTATTTTCTGGAGGAGATAACTGGTGAGCTTCGAGGTAAGAAGTCGATTGAAATTAATCGGGACTTTTATGAGGATTTGATTTCAAAAATAATTTTGTTCACTGAGCTTGAAATGATCTATGGTCAAGGTAAAAATGCTTTAGGTCAAATTAGATCGGCTGTAGTTCCATATGTCATATCAATTATCTATCTCTACACCGACGGCTCCAAGAATGGACTTCAATTTGACTTATCAAAGATTTGGAAAAGGGAAAAGCTTGAAGATGACTTGAAATTATTTTTCACCGATTTGATGGGATTAATGAATATCCTAATAAAGAAGTATTCAGAAAGCGATGACTTTGGTGAGTACGCTAAGAACAAGAAATTGTGGGAAGATATATCGGTATGTGATGAGATAATAAAGTTTATGTCTCTAGAAAATTCTATACAGATTGTAAATAAGTATTCTACACCGACTAGGGAAGTCAACAGTGATATGCATAATGATGTGGATTTTGAGAGAATTCAGATGAATATTGAGATTGTGGCAAAGGGATCAGAGTTTTATACTCAGTTAATTAGTAAAAGTGCCGACTTGACAGAAATCGAAGTAAAGAAGTTGGATATGATTATATCGTCAATCATAAAGAAGGAAGACTTAAGTGAGGAAATTATGAGATTTGAAACTAGCTTGCTAAATAGCATTAGGCGACGTCGTCCAGAAATATTTGATGAGATAACTGCTCCTTATGATTATCAGATTGAAAGAACCTTGAAATTTATAATCCTAAAGTATAATTATGCTATTGAGAATGGTTATAATGTGCAAGACTATTTTAAGGCAATTGAGCAAGTCTATGAGCATAAGAAGGCCAACTATTCTTCAGTGTTTAATAAGATGGCTAAGAATCTCTCAATTGGAAAGGCTCCATCAGTTCAGGATGTTTATCTTTCTTCAAATTATTTTAAGCAGTCGGAGGGCCAAGAAAAGATTTCTTCGGTTAAACCCCAAAACCATAAGATAAGCCTGTCTCTTTTGAGGGAAATGGTTGATTGGGATGCTAGAATGAGAATTTTAAGTTCAGCAGAGAGAGCTTATATTGCAGATTTAGCATATGAGTTAAAACCATTAAATGAGTTTCATTCAAAAAACGCTTCTCGACATTTAAGTACTTTAATGAAATCAGGTTTCGAGCCTAAATAGTACAGTAACTATTTATTGTTTAAAATTTTTCGAATTAAAATCAATTTATGAGTAATGCCGGAAAGAACAAGAGAACTTATTGAGGTTGGTTATTATCTTTCGCGTTTTGGCACAACGAATCCTCCGGTGAGGTTTGGAGATGCCAATTGGAATGTAGTTTACGATTTATTCTACAGTGAATTGGGTAATGGCAGAAACATAATTGAATTTCAACGGAGTTTAAAAAATACTCGTGATGGTTTTGATAGTTATTTTCCAAAGACTAAAAGAGAAGGATGGAAGGACAAGTCTGGTAATCCAGCCAAACTCTCATTAGAATCTCAAAACGTCTTTGATCAATTTCAATACTTGTCTGAAGAAGAAATATTTAATCGAATTAAAGTTTACATGACGAATATTGAAGGTCTGGAAGTTTTAAATTCTTTAAAAAAACACATTCTACAAGAAATGGATGTAAATTCATTTAGATCCGACGCGGCAAATGGTTCGCTTTACTTTCCTATTCTTTTGAGCAATCGGATAGTTGGATCACTACTTACCAAACCATTTGTCATTCTAACAGGACTTTCAGGGTCAGGCAAAACGAAATTGGCACAAGCGTTTTCCATGTGGATTGCCGAAAGTAAAGATCAATATGGGCTTGTGCCTGTTGGTGCTGATTGGACGAATCGGGAACCGCTGCTGGGTTATCCGAATAGTTTGAATTCGAGTCATTATGTAACACCCGATAGCGGCGTGCTTGATATTCTTTTGCGCGCCCACACCAATTACCAGGAGAATAATAGCGAGTTGGCCCTTTGTAAGCCGTTTTTTCTGATCCTCGATGAAATGAACTTGAGTCATGTGGAGCGCTATTTCGCTGACTTTTTGAGTGCGATGGAGTCAGGTGATGCTATTAAGTTGTATTCGGGTGGCCAGCGGTATTCGAAGCTTGACGCTAATCAAAACCCGATTACCTCTTCAAGCATTCCTAATGAGGTCAAATGGCCCAAGAATTTGTTTATCATCGGAACGGTGAATATCGATGAAACAACCTACATGTTTAGTCCGAAAGTATTGGATAGAGCAAACTCCATTGAGTTTCGGATTGGAACAGATGAGATGTCTGCCTATTTTGAAAATCACTCTAAACTAGATTTAAATCTTTTATTGGAGGACATTGATGCAAACAGAGGCAAGGGTGCTGCCTCAGCGACTGAATTCATGCGTTTAGCTGCTCGTGAGGGAATCATCCTTGATAGAAAATCACACCAAGAAACCTTTGTGCGCTTTTTTGCTGAATTGCAAAATGCAGGAGCGGAGTTTGGCTATCGAACGGCAAATGAAATGACTGAACTCATGGCTTTCTTGTCACATTTCAATGTCGACGTTAATGATGCCTACGACATTGCTATTATGCAAAAGCTATTGCCCAAACTTCATGGTTCACGCTCGAAGCTTAACAAAATCATTCCTCCCTTGCTTTCGCTGTGTGAAAAAGAAGGCGAAGTAATCTATCCGTTATCACACGAAAAATTGAGCAGAATGAAGAGAAATGCCGATGAAAACGGATTTGCAAGTTATGCCGAGGCATGATAAGCGTTAAGGACTCATTGCAAATACCCCTTGATTATATCCAGGCTGGAATGATCATGCAGGTATTTTCCAATCCATCGGATAAAAACAATCTGCTCGAAGAGTCGGACGCAGTTAGGTTTAATGAAGCACGATTTCAAGTCTTCGAAGGGAAAAACTATTGGTATAAGCTCTTGAGTTCCGGAGATTGGAAAGTTGATGTTGAGAGAACGAATGGTGTTTTTGGAACAATTGCCGAAGGACTGGAGGGAAGTTTTAGTCCGAATACATTCGTAGGGACATTACAAGTTCCTCTTAAGAATCAGCGTACCGGTGTTGTTCAATTCCTTCCCATTGAGGTACGCTCTTCAAAAATCAGTTACGAACGGACAATAACGGATGAGGATCTGAACAAGGAGCGATCGGAATATCAAACTATGCTCGATCAAATCGCCGAGCATAGTGTCGATTTGGTGCTGCAGTATAATGTACCGGTTCAACAGTCGTTTGAATCGAGTTTAGAGTTGATTGATGAAAAGCAATTGTATCAGCGTTTCATTTTTATAAAAAGTCTCTTTAAGAACCAGGAGTTCGAAGAAGCCATTCAGAAAATACTATCCAATCCTTCGACACGATGGGCGGTAAAGGACGAAGAACGCGATGTAAGAGGTATTCGCAGATTTAGTGCAAAGAATGTTCGAGAGCTTGTTGCTCGCCCAAATCGAATGCCTGCCGCAGGTCTTATTAAGGGGCTTGACAGTGTGCCTGTTGCCATACACTCTACAAAGAAGGAGGAGTCCATCGATACTCCTGAGAATCGATTTGTTAAGCATGTTCTTTCGACCTTGTTGGTTTTTACCGAAATGATTCTAGACCGAATTAAACAGGATAAGAGTCTATCAGAGCGAAGGGATGTGGAGGATATTCGATTTCGTTTGGAGAATTTGCTAAATCAAGCTTTTTTCAAGGATATCGGCAGGGCCAATAGTTTGAAAATTGGTAGCCCTGTATTGCAGCGCAGAAGCGGTTATCGTGAGTTATTGAAGGTCTGGCTACGATTCCATTTAACAGCTCAGTTGAGCTGGAATTTGGGAGACAATGATATCTTTTCAGGTGGCAAAAAGGATATTGCAACGCTCTACGAATACTGGGTGTTTTTTGCTCTATTCAAGGCGCTAGATGGTCGTTATGCGGCTCATTCGCATGAACATTCGTCGGACTGGCTTAGGAGCTTGATAGTACCGAGTTCTAGTGGACTTGAATTGAAATTGCAGGAGGGAAAGAAATTGGCTTTTGAATTCCTTCTTAATTCCGGTAAAAGAGAGCTATGCGTGAAGTTCTATTACAATCGCACCTTTACCGGCGGTAGGGTGTTGGATAAACACAAAGGCGCCGGAAGCTATACCAAGTCATTTCGACCGGATTATACCATTTCGATTTGGCCAAGTTCTTTGAAAGAGACCGAGGCTGAGGTTCAGGAAGCTATTGTGCATGTGCACTTTGATGCCAAATACAAGGTCGAGTATTTGGATAATTGGAATATGAAATATGAGTCTGTTACGGATGAAGTTGCCGAGCAAGATTCAGGAATTTCAGAATCTGAAATGGTGGATGAGGAGAAAGCGGAACGAAGAGGGACCTATAAGAATGTTGATTTGTATAAGATGCATGCATATAAGGATGCCATTCGACGCACAGGTGGTGCTTACATCCTCTATCCAGGAAATGAAGGTGGCTCGCAGCGTTTCCATGGATATCATGAGGTAATACCGGGTGTTGGTGCATTTTCACTCAGACCATCGAATCAGCTGCGGAGTTCTGAGAACCTCGTTAGTTTCATTGAAGAGATTGTAGCAAATCTGGAAGACGTATTATCTCATCGTGAACAAATGGCGCGTTCGAGGTATGAAATATTGAAACGAAAGCCTGTTTCAGAGCAAAATGTTGACGCTGAATTATATGAGATTGCTCGGCAATTGGGTGTGAATGAGAATATTAACGAGACCTATGTGCTCATTGGTTATTGCAAGCAAGGAAGCGCTCATTATGATTGGATTTCGCAAATTGCACTTAAATACAATATCCGTTTCGGGTCTGGTTATCCGATAGATGGCAAAATGGCAAGTGCCAAGCTTCTTGTTCTATATGAAGTGGAAGGTGGTGAGATTAGATTTAAGCATGACGCCATTTTCTCTTTAAATCAGAATGAAACGCGATTGTGCTCCAAGAATGAATTGATAGCAATGAGTTATCCGTCTTCTCCATCAATCGAGCAATATCTTATTTTTTCTATTGAGAAAAAATTGGAGCTTGGCAATTATTTGTTTGATATGAGAAATATTGAGCGTTTGACCAGTCTTTATGAGGATGGCGCAGCAATGAAGCCTTATGTGGTTTCTCTAGCTGAACTTCTGCAATCAAGAATCAAGGTTGATATCTAAAATATAGCGCCTCACCTTCATCTCGCTCAGTAGCTATTATTTTCCCCTTTTACTTAACTAGGTGAAATATTATTATTTTTAAAACTCATTCTCCAGTTTTCTGGTCTTATCGCATTTTTATAATCCAACTAGGGAAATTCTATGGAACTTTTAAACTCCCAATATCATCTATCCTATTACCATAATCTCTACAGTTCAGAAAAACCTGATGGTGAAATGAATATCAATGATCTCCTTGAGTGCATCAAGTTCGGATACCTTAAGGAGGATATTGAGTATTTGAGATCACTTGAAGATGACGATTACAGAGATTTCAAGAAGCGATTACCTGGTGTAACTGTATCAGGTGTCTTCGAAAGAAGAAG
>Ga0315906_10002018_pt1 | contig 29225 bp, 35 predicted proteins | sample LakEriMetagenome_4_FD_203526 | JGI IMG/M metagenome (GOLD analysis project Ga0315906, IMG submission 203526) | Freshwater fungal communities from buoy surface, Lake Erie, Ohio, United States - Buoy 2 MA122 | ecosystem: Environmental > Aquatic > Freshwater > Lake > Lake biofilm | place: USA...
AGACAACACCCGAATCTCCACGCACTGCTCCTGGGTCAACATAGGCGGTCCCAAAACCGCCATCCTCGCCTAGGTGGGTCAGTTTTACTTCGGCGACCCGGGTCAGTTTTACATCGGCGTTAACATGTACTGTCCCCGGTGATGAGCGTCCTTCTCGCTGTGACGCAGCAAGATCTGGTGCAACTGCTTGATGTGATTTTCGTCGAACGGAATGTGCTGCCACGAGCTGAACACCAGATCCATCAACTCGGCGTAACCGGCGACTTTCTGCTCATCGCGGGTATCGAAGGACTGAATCGTCAGGTTAGAGAGCAAGCGCTCTACCTCACGGTCAGTCAGCTTGCTACCTTCGATGCGCGTACTTGAGCCGATGCTTTCGATGGTCGCGACGCGCCGTAGCGCCATGAGACGCTCTGGGCTTCCCCCGATTTCCCGGACACCACCCTCAGGCTTTCGTCGCCAGTAGTTCGAACTCTGCTGGGCTGACATAGCCGATCGTTGAATGCCGACGACGTACATTGTAGAACCGCTCGACGTAATCGAACAAATCAGCTCGGCATTGGTTGCGCGAGCGATACTGCGCCCGACTCGTTCGCTCAGTTTTCAAACTCGAGAAGAAACTCTCCATCGCCGAGTTGTCCCAGACGTCACCACGACGGCTCATGCTGCAGGTGATGCCAAACTCCGACAGCAGCGTCTGGAAGCGCTCGCTCGTATATTGGCTACCCTGGTCCGAGTGGTGCAACAACTCGCGAGGTTTACCTCGTCGCCAAAGCGCCATCACCAGCGCATCGGTAACCAGCTCTGCCGTCATTTCCTGACTCATCGACCAGCCGACAATGCGACGGGAGAAGAGATCAAGGACCACGGCAAAATACAGCCAGCCTTCGTCCGTCCAGATATACGTGAAGTCGGCGACCCAGCGTTAGTTCGGCACTGTTGCGTCGAACTGCCGATCGAGCAAGTTCGGCGCGATGTAATGCTCGGGCCGAACGCCGATATCTTCTGGCAGCCTGCGTCGCTTGCGGCGGGCCTGCAGGCCCGCCGCAAGCATCAAGCGGGCCACGCGGTTCTCGCTGCATCGATAGCCCCAAGCGATCAGATCGCGCCAGACGCGCGGACTGCCGTACGTGCGATCGCTCTGCTCGAAGCTATCGCGAATGAGCGCCAGCAGTTCACGGTTGGCTTTGGCCCGATCACTCTCGGGTCTGCCCAGCCACTCGTAGAACCCTGCTCGCGAGACACCGAGCGTTCGACACATCAGCTGCGTCTGCCAGATCCCGCGATGCTTGGCGATGAACGCAAACCTCACGGCGGATCCTTGGCAAAGAAGGCGATGGCTTTTTTTAAAATGTCGCGCTCCGCTTTGGTGCGAGCAAGCTCCTTACGAAGCTGGGCGAGTTCGGCATCTTCAGCCTTCATCACCCCCCGTCCAGGAAAAGCACTCCCCTTGCCAGAGGCTGCTTCGCGAACCCAGCGGCCAAGTACGTTCTCTCCGATACCCAAATCCCGAGCGGCCTGTGCAACCCTCACGCCCCGCTCACTGACCAGCTTCACTGCCTCGAGTTTGAACTCCCGAGTGAACATCCTTCGAGTACCCATCCCATACCTCCGAGACCATCTTTACACCTTATCTCGGTGTCTGGAATCTCGGGGGAAGCCCAGACCCCTCGGGAATTCGCTGATCAGACCAGGCAACAAGTTGTCGCAAACTCGCAATCCTAGGTGTCCGGTTTCTGGGGGCCTGTCAGCAGCTTTCATTAACCGGCAGCCAACGGTGCCGTCTGATGGGGGCAACTCCAGCTCTGCCCAAGAAGATGGAGCGAAAGGTCAAGAATCGGTGGGACTTAGAAATTTGGCCCTGGCAACGAAAATCACTCCACTGAATGCGGCATTTCAGAAGGCTTTTTAACAAATATAGCCTCGATTGCCGCTAGGTACTTGTCGATAACTACCTCCTCATCAAATTCCCGTTCAACCATTTCCCGTCCACGGAACCCCATGGCCTTGCGCTCAGAAGGCGGCATGGTCACAAATTGCTCCATCTTGTCAGCCAAATCAAAAGCGTCCTTCGGCTTACATAAATAGCCATTAATGCCGTCATCGACCACCTCGCGGCAGCCAACAGCATCCGTGGTAATAATTGGGCGCGCCATAGCAGCGGCTTCGAGCAAGGTTCTTGGCGCGCCCTCTCGATAAGAGGGAAGAACAACGCAGTCGACTTGCGCGATTTCTCGCCGGACGTCATCACTCACGCCTAGGTAACAAACAGCTCCCTCCTCTACCCAGTCATTCATTTGCTGTTGGGAGATCGCAGCAGGGTTTTTTACATCCAGAAACCCCAACAAATAGAACTCGGCATCAACTCCTCTTTGCTTTAGCAAACGTGCTGCTTGAACAAACTCACCCACGCCCTTATCCCAAAGCATTCTAGCGATCAAGAGAAAGTGAACAGTTGTAGTTCCGGGTAGCGGAGTTGGTGAAAACTTTTTCAGATCGATACCCGAACCGGGTAGGAGGTCTGTCACGCCAACATGTACCAAGCGAGTTTCGGTGAAGAGCTGCCGGTCATCATCGTTCTGAAAAAAAACCTTCCGCGAGCGCAACAGAGCAACCCAGTACAACCCTTTGACTACCTGATTTAGCCAGCCCCCTTTGATAAAAACTGCGCCCAAACCCGTGATGTTGTTGATCACAGGAATATCAAGAGCGCGTGCAGCAAGGGAACCATAGATGTTGGGCTTAACGGTATAGCCCAGATACACATCGGGCCGTTCAATACTCAGCAATTTGAAAAAACGCCATAGCAGCACCAAGTCACGCACAGGGTTTTTGCCCTGGTTATCCATGGGAAATGGCACAAAACGGCAGCCCAGATCAGACAAGCGTTCGACAGACTCATCTGGCGGAGCCACTGCAACTACTTCGTAACCTGCTGCCACTAGCGCGCGAATGAGCCCCGAACGAAAATTAAAAATGTTCCATGCCGTATTTAGCGCAACCACTATCTTTTTGCTCAACGACGTTGCTCCTCAAGCCACGCCTGAAACATCAATACATCCCATAAGTGATACTGCCAATTTCGCTGACCCGACAAGTGTTCCTCCCACTTACGGCGAACTTGGACTGGGTCAAAAAAGCCCTCGGCACGCAAACGTGACTCCGCCAGCAAAGCCTCAGCCCAGTGCCGCAATGGACCACGCAGCCACACATCAATGGGGACGCCAAAACCCATCTTTGGTCTCTCTATCAAGCCCTTGGGTACGTATCGGTACAACACTTGACGCAGAATCCACTTACCCGCAGCGTCGCGCAGCTTCATCGATTGCGGAATTCGCCAAGCAAACTCCACAACACGATAGTCAAGAAAGGGCACCCGGCTTTCCAGGGAAATACCCATGGCCGCCCGATCCAACTTGGCCAAAATATCGTCTGGTAAATAGGACAGACCATCTAGTGCCATCATCCGCTGGACGCCATCAAGTCCGCACAAATCAGGGCGATGTCCTGTTAGTGCGGTTGGCGGTTCACCGCCCTGCAACACGATATCTGTCGGAAAAGACCAATGGCTGATCAGCCTCAAATACAATTCATCCAGCGACTGTGAGCCAAGTACTGCCGCACCCTTGTGCAGCTTGTCACCAAAATTCGCGTAGCGGGATGCAGTTGGCAGCCACCGCGCCAACTGGTTCCAGCGGTCGGGTGAAACCGAAGTCAGTACCCTAGATGCAACTTGGCGTAGTGCCAACGGAATCGACTGCATCTTTTGCCACCACGTATTGCTCATCACATAGCGGTTATAGCCACAAAACAGCTCATCCCCCGCATCCCCGGATAGCGACACGGTCACATGTTGTTTCGCAAGCTCAGATACCAAATAGGTGGGAATTTGTGACGAATCAGAAAACGGTTCGTCATAAAGAAAGGGCAATCTGGGTATGACCGCAAGCGCCTGCTCTGCAGAGACATAGAGCTCTGTATGATCAGTACCTAGGTGTTTTGCCACGGCCTTGGCGTTCACCGCCTCGTTGTAGCCTGCCTCGTTAAAACCGATGGTGAAAGTCTTGACCGGCCGCTCCGACTGCGCCTGCATCAATGCCACTACTGTCGAGGAATCAATACCCCCTGACAAGAACGCCCCCAGCGGCACATCCGCCATCATCTGCTGACGCACTGCATCCTTCAGTAAGCCCTCCAACTCATCCACCGCCTGCTGGGCATTGCCTGCGAATGAGCTCGCCACGCCCGATTCTGCCACCTGCGCAAGCGACCAGTACCCCGCGAGCGTCGGATCACGCTCCCGCAGTGAAACAGTCAGCGAACATCCAGGAGGTAACTTGAATATATTCTGGTAGATGGAATAGGGGGCGGGGATATAGTTGTGACGCATGAAGAGGCACAACGCATCCCGATTCACCTCTGAACTAAAGTCAGGGTGCGCACGCAGCGCCTTTAACTCTGAGCCAAACAGGAAGCAGGCCTTCTCCCCCTGGCCCTGCCAACCGTAGTAAAGCGGTTTTTCACCCATGCGATCACGCACCAAGGTCAGCGCTTGGCTCTCGCGATCCCAAACGGCAATAGCAAACATACCAATTGCGCGCTTAATTGTTGCGATTATACCCCACGTATCAAACCCGGCCAGCAGCGTTTCCGTATCCGAGCGACCACGCCAGCCCCCCACCGCCGTCCCGCCAGCGCAGACTTTTTCCAGAACAACGCGCAAATCGAGGTGGTTGTAAATCTCCCCGTTGAATACAACCATGTAACGCCCGCTAGGCGACACCATGGGCTGATGTCCAGCCGGGGACAAATCAACGATCGATAAGCGGCGATGTGCCAAACCAATGCCGGCAGCCCTATCCACCCATAGCCCTGAATCATTCGGGCCACGATGCCTTATCGCATCCGCCATCCGCGATAAAGTCGCCTCGGGTAAATCAACTACCCCTGCAGTCAGAAAACCCGCAATGCCGCACATTATTTATTCATAACCAGTTGATACCATTGACGGTACATCAATACCGTCCACAGCATCGCCTGCCTATCACTTCCCATTTGATGCTCACGCCAAACATCCGCCACCACCTGTGCATTCAATCCGCAGGCCTCAAGGTCTGCCGGATTGAGCAAGCTCGCTGCCCAATCTTTCAACGGCCCCCGCAACCATTTGCTCACGGGCATGCCGAATCCTTGTTTAGGACGCTCGATCAACGCTTTGGGCACATGCCGATATAACAACTCACGCAGCACCAATTTCCCCCGATCACCCTTGTCGGCAAGCTTCATAGACAACGCAATCTGCCAACTCAATTCGACCATGGGATGCGTAAGAAGCGGAACCCGCGCCTCCAGCGAGACCGCCATGCTGGCCCGATCAACCTTAGTCAGGATGTCATCCTGCAGATAACACCCCTGATCGATCAACATCATCTCTTCCGCCCATGACCGCTCGGGATAATGCACGGCATCTGCCCCAAGCGGATATTTTGCCTGAAACCCCAGCAGCTGCTCCGGGTTGCGCCACACCGACATCGTCCGCGCATACGCAGCATCCCGGTCGCAGCCAAGATAAGCCGCGAAGCGCCGCACCCGATAGGCCAACCCCTCCGCACTAGAATAACGATAGCCCAGTGCTGGATTCACCGCCCTATCCCACACTGCGGCCGGCACAGCCTGCAACATACTCGCTGCCAGCCGGGCACCGCCCGGGGAGAGTCGCTGACGCAGTGCTTCAATGCGCTTTGCCCAGAAATAGCGCGGGTAGCCGCCAAACAATTCATCGCCGCCATCCCCCGAAAGGCAAACCGTCACCGACTCACGCGCGAAACGCGATACTAGGTAAGTTGGTATCGAACTGTTATCCGCAAAAGGCTCGTCAAAAAAGCCGGCAACCGTCGGTACCAACGCAGGGATCTCATCGGAATTCAGGATCAACTCGTGATGATCGGTGCCCAGATGTTGCGCAACCGCCCACGCATGGGCCGACTCGTCGTGCGACGCTTCCGAAAAGCCGATGGAAAAAGTCTTGACCGGGCGCGACGATTCCGCCTGCATCAAAGCCACTACCGCAGAAGAATCGATCCCGCCCGAAAGAAACGCGCCATACGGCACATCCGACTGCATATGCTGCCGGACCGAATGGCGCAAGCGAATCTCAAGTTCATCCGCTGCTTCCCGTAACGACATGGGCTGGATGGCACCTTGCCGCAATGCGGTCGCCCGTTGCGCCAGATCCCAGTAGACACTGCTCGTTGCCACACCTTGCGCGAATCGAAGCAATGTGCCGGAAGCCAGTTTCTTAACCCCGCTCAAAATCGAGGACGGCGCCGGCACACAGGAGTAGCGAAAATAGGAAAATAAGGCATCCTGATCGATGGAACGGTCAATCCAAGCCAGCGGCAGCAGGGATGTCAGTTCGGAGGCAAACGCAAACCGATCGCCGCGGTGCGCGTAGTAAAGCGGCTTGATCCCCATGGGGTCGCGCACCAGCCACAAGACCCGCTCCGCCCGATCATACAAACCAAAGGCGAACATCCCTTCAAAGGACTGAGCGGCAGACTCGACGCCCCACGCCGCACACGCCATCAACGCCACCTCGGTGTCCGACTCTCCGCGAAATCGATGGCCCGCCGATTCGAGCCGGCGGCGTAATGCCTTGTAGTTGTAAATCTCGCCGTTAAAGGTCAGCACATATCGGCCAGATGGCGAATGCATCGGCTGATGCCCGAGTGGCGACAAATCCAGAATCGACAACCGTCGCTGCCCGAGCCAAACGCCAGCATCTTGCTCAAACCATGCACCAGCATCATCCGGCCCACGATGCCTCAGACTGTCACGCAGACGCAGAGCCGAAGCAGGATCAATCCCTGGCCCCAGCCATCCGAAGATTCCACACATTTGTTCGTCAGCCCTTTATGCCTACCGCACACCAATAAGGGGGCCTCTCCGAGAAGCGGATATCTTTGAATCCAGCACCTTCAAGCATCGACCTTATTTCCGCGCGAGAAAAGCGCTGCTCCAAACGGGTGCCAAATCGATCAAGCGCATCGGTTCTGAGCACATAAAAAGGCTTGTCTTTGTAGTAAGCCAAAGGCCAACCGTCTGGACACATTCCAATGCGATCCAAAAGCAACGCCGTCCTAGCCAACGGCCAATAGATGGTCAGTGCTAACGCTTGACTTGCCCAGTAACGCAAGCCAAAGGGCATGCGGGAAACCAAGCGTCGAACCATGTCGCTTACCTTCCAGATACCGAGGTACATCACACCACGGTTATCGAATGAGTAATAGAGATAAACAAGGAATGGCGCTCCGGATTTCAACTTTTCGGCGATCGAGCGAATTGCCGCCGCTGTGTCCGGAACATGATGTAAAACCCCGAGCGAGTATGCGAAATCCAAAGAGCCATCCTCAAGCGGCAGTGATCCTACGGATGCTCGTTCAAAACGCACATTGGGAGCATCGGCAAGATTCTTCCGTGCAATAGCAAGCGCATCGCCGCTGGCATCGACTAGCAGCAATTGCCCCACTCTTGGGGCGACAACCGCCGCCCAACGCCCGCTGCCGCACCCAACATCTACACCTGCTGCATCTTGAGGCAGGGCGTCCCAAGGAAAGATCGAGAAATAATCATCAAATATCTGCGCCCGAGCCTCATGGCTCAAACCATTCTGATTAAATCTAGACCATTCATCACCGAATCCGGCGACAGTTGCGTCATCGATATTGATTTTTTCCTTGACCGCCATCATTCGCCTGACCTAAACAGAATTTTATAGAATGCCACTGAATGCAAAGCTGCTGTGTTCTCAAGCCTGAAATGCGAATGCACACGTGCTCGGCCGTATTCACCCAACTCTGATGCTTTGCCGTCATCCGTCAGCATTCGGATGATCGCTGCCGCCATTCCGGAATAATCTCCACACCGCACAAGTACCCCCTGATCCCCGTCTTCAATTAATTCCGGTATGCCATCCATAGCAAATGCAACGCAAGGAATTGCGAATGACATTGCTTCCAGGATCGCGGTGGGACACCCCTCGTTCCAGAGTGACGGCAACACAAACACCCTTGCCCGCCCATACCACGGCGTGACATCGGCCTGAAACCCTTCGCAGCGTACTCTGCCAGACAGCCCAGCTTCCTCAATGGCCCGCTGGATTTGCCCGTTCATGTCGTCGCGTCCGACGAAAACGAATTTCGCATTCGGCACGGCGTTCAGCACCTCGCTAACCACCTGCAGATACTCCCTGTGCCCCTTCCTTGGATTCAGGTTCGCCACCGTCAGCACTTCCTTGGGCCGTTCGACCAGCGGTGGCACATCGACTGGCAACGTCTCCAGTCCATTGTAGATCACAAAGACCCGCTCGGCAGGGATCCCGCAACGCGACACCAGCGTCTGCTTCGCTATCGCTGAATTGGCGATCCATGCATCCACCAAAGTATGCGCGAAGCGCTCCACCAGCCGGAAGAACCGATCAAGGCGACTATCCGAATCAGGGTTCCAGCGCACCCCGTGCACCAACTTGATTCCCGGCAGGAAGATGCGAAGAAGTCGCAAAAGCAACGCCGCCCGCGCGCCGCAAACATAAATCACATCCACCGGATGGCTGCGAACATGCCGAATCAAACGCCAGAACGCCTTAAGCATCAATCCGCCGTCGCGTCCCAACACCAGCGGTTCGCCTCCTTGCGAACGAATCCAATCGCACCAAGGTCCTTCGCTATACAAGGTCGCCAGTAGGTAATCCACCTCTTGGGATGCGAACGCCATGCGCGAAAGACTGCGCTCGGCACCGCCAAGCTCGCTGGACGAGAACAGCAACAAAACCCTCAGCCGATGCGCGTCAGAAAACCTCACTACATCCCTTTCATGTCTGCGCGCCAAAGGGCATGAACTGCATCGTCCACTGCCGCCCCCTGACCTTTGCGGATCTTGTACAGGCCCTTTTGCAACTTGATGACATTTGTATCGTCTATCCCGTTGCTCATGAACATTTGAAGTATTTCCGCCTCTCGGAAATAGAGTTGGTATTCATGGCTACCGAACCAGTCGTGGGCAGTGTGACGCGCATTCGCGAATCCCATCTCGCGCCCGGTCTTGCGCACCATGAACAATGGAGCCAGCAGCGGACTCAGCCACCACAGCACTTTTTTTTCGGTAAGCGCTTGGTGACCCAGCGAATCGGCTCCACCGCCATCGTTGCCGGCGTGACCATGTAAAAAGACACCATCAATTCGCCCCGATCCTTCAGGTTGGCAACAATGCGCGTGAGAACGCCCTTCGGGTCAGCCGTGTGTTGAATCGCCCCAACCATGTAGATGAAATTGGCTTGAACCTCGACTATTGCAACGTCGCCCTGGATGATTTCGATATCCTCGATGCCGTCGAAAAGTCGGCGTTGGTAATTCACGGCGTCTTGCGAGAGCTCCACGCTAATCAACCTTTTGGGTCTGGCCAGTTGCCTGATTGCATATACATGCCCCCCGAGCAGACATCGGCCACGACTTTGCCCTCAAAATGATCAGGCCATATCCCGCAATCCTTGAATAGACGTCGATGAAAAGTACGAGTGCTATCAATAACTTGTTGCTGCGTTCATTGCCAACCAAAAGAGTCGACGGATTGTTGTGTTTGGATGCTCACGCTGCCTCTCCCTTTTTGATCTTGCGCGCCAAGACAATGTAATGTGTTGCCATTAATTTGCTATAGAATCGCATGCCAATTAGATTAAGAGCTATCAACTCAACCCCGCGTTTCAGCCAATGATTAAAAGGCGAATAGGGTGCCGAGACATATTGGTAATCCCGAATTACCAGCAGTCCAGCCTTTTGTAAAAACTGCTTGAAAGTTGTTTTATCCCAAAAGTTCACATGCCCCAATGGATTGTCCTTGCGAGATTTGCCTTTTAATCGAGCAACCAATTCGGGCCAAATGCATTTCTCTAACGGAACTTCCAGCACTAACCATTCAGCCTTTTCGACAATACTAGCCAGCGCAATCTCAGGCTGATCGACATGTTCGAGAACATGCGAAGAAACCACGACATCAAAACTGTGTGGAGGAAGGCCATTCAACGCATTAATCGAAGCGAAGGTGAGCCCTTCACGGGCAAAAGAATTTATAGCATTATTCACACCGGTCTGGCTTACATCGACCCCTATTATCTTCTTGCCGAACTCGTTGCTCCATAGCCAGTAGGTCAGCACTCCATTTCCGCATCCATAGTCCAGCACTTTACCGGGTTGTCGCATGTCGCCCCAGACCTTCTTGATTGCAGGGTAGCGATCACGTACGGCAGAATCGAATGCATACGCTTGCTGATATAGCGAGTCCGCCCAAAACTGTTCGTAAAATTCGTTTGCTTTGTTCTTTTCAACCATATCTTCTAACCATTCTTAGATTCTTTAGTGCCTTGGCAATTAAACCTGCTGCTTTTGCACCAAGCAACAGCATGATTGCAGCCCCAACTGTCTCCCGCCATGCGGCAAATGATGCGCCTTGACGATAAGTTTTCCACGCCTCCGGCAGTCCGGCTAGTTTCAGATAAATTGCTAACCTTAACAGTTTTGTCCGATAGATTCGAGGCGCTTTTTGCTGATATAAATCACCGTACTTTTCGAGCAACGTCCGATAACAGCGTACGGTTTCCATCGCCTTCGCCGAGCTTGTCCAACCCTTGGAGACCGAGCCATCCTGCGCTTCGTGATAAATACGCAAGACCTTATTGGAAACCCAGAATGGGGAGTCAAGCGCGTAATTTATATAACTCACTATGCCGCAGGATTTTCGCGTCTTAAGATCGACATATAATTTGTTACGTACATACTCGCCACGAAAAATCGGCAGATATTCACCCGAGTGCCGCTCATTCAACACATCATCCAGACTCAGCAAGCCTTGATAATGAGGGTCAGAGGCGGTGATAGCGCCAAACTGATTGCGGCACGCGGCATAAATCACCTGGCACGATGGAGGACATTCCTGGATGATTACCTCAAATATATCCGGCCATTGCGGAACTAGTTCATCATCCGCGTCGAGAATGGAAACGAATTCACCTCTGGAGTGGGCGATACCTGTGTTGCGTGCCGCACACATGCCGCTGTTAAAGGAATGAGCAATAAATGATGCGGTTGGATAGTTGGAAACTACTTCAGCCAATGCATTTCTATCCGAACTGCCATCATCGACAACAATTACTTCGATTTTCCAATCATCAGGATGCGCGAGACCGAATACGGAATTCAAAGTCCGCTGAATCGACCCAGACGCATTGAAGGCGGGGATAACGAACGTGATCAACATGCGAATCTTTCTGCCATCAATTGCGCACTACCTTGTCTCATACGTAATCGCCAATCTGTATCGCACGCAAATTGTTCTATCGATTGCGCCAAGCGATCCTCGAACTCCGCGGCGTCTGCGGCACGAATGTATTTCTTGGCATTTTGAATATCGAAATAGAGAGCGGACGGCAGATAGTCATCCCAAATAGAAAGTGGCGGCGATAACAATCGCCCATTTCTTCCATCCTCGACCAGTTCGCGCAGCGCATAGACATCGGTCGCAATCAAAGCCAGTCCATGCGCCAAGGCTTCCAAAGCCACCATGCCAAACGATTCCACATAAGTTGGCAACACCAGCACATCCGCCTGGCGCATGAATTGTTCGTGGATTTCACTGCGCGTAAATTTCGCCTCATGGATATGAATGCCGGGGCATCCCACGGCCAGAGAAGCGTATTCGGCGGGCAGATGGGTGATGACATCAAGCCGAGCGTTATTTGTCTGTTCATAAACACGACGGAAAGCCTTGAGCAAGACGACGCCACCTTTGATCTCGAACTGTGTGCCGACGAAGAGGAACCGACACTCGCTAGATTGGCGCACGGGAATTTCCGTCACGACTTGCGGAATGCAGGGGTAGTGAACCATAGCCTTATTGTAGATTGCCTCGCCAAACAAGACCTTTAAACTCAAGCGGCAGGCTTCGCTCATGCAACGAATTTCCAGGCATCGATTGGACAATAAAAGTCGCTTGATAGCGAGTTGATAAATCGGCATTGCACGCAGGTTATAACCCACCAGCGACCACGGATTATCCAGATCGACAATGAATTGCCCCGTGGCAACAACCGCACCCCAGACATAGACCACCGCATCACTAGGGACACCATCGGGCCGCAACTTGACATTAAGCAAAGGCAGCTTTTGTTTCCATGAGGCTTTCAGTTTTAGCGCATTGGCATACGAGGAATTGACCTGCTTCCCTCGCCGGTTTTGCGCCACCTCCGGATTCACCACCTGATCGGCAGGCCAGCGCCGGATAGTGTCGAGTTGGCGGTCGCGGAAATAGGAGTGGGAATAGAAAAAAACTTTCATCGATTCGGCCCGAGTCTGGGAGTTGCACTGCGAGGTGAATAGATGGAAAACAAACCCGGGAGCACCTGCCCCACTGCTCGCTTTACGGGCGATAACCCATACATGGCTATACCCACGAAAAAGAACATGATTACCGATTGAAGGAAGCCCGTGCCACCGCGCAGAACATTAAACATATTTAGAAATACAAAAAGAGAGAATCCTTTCAGAATAAAATGACTGTTTCTATTCCACAGGCATTCCTGGAGGACTCTTAATAGCCGACCAAGCATGAATGCCATGAACAGGCCAACCATCACCCCAAATCCAAAAATGAAATCTGTAACATAAGAAACTGGAATAGTCGTTGTCGCGGCGCCGTCTGCGTACATCCATGGATACAAGAAATGCTGTTGCGCAATGCTCCCATAGATTTCCGGCTTATTCATCCAGAGATTTCGCGGTATTAGGCCAAGGACAGCATTAAATAACCAAGATAAGCCGCCATCTGTGCCAAAAAGAAAGCCAAACCAGCCGGCCTGCTGCAGGTAAGCGGAAAGGTGATCGATGCCTTCAAATGATGAAGATATAGATGTTAGTACAAATCTTAAATCGACTAACTGGGCGAAGTGCTCGATTACACCCATGTCTAATGACGTCAAACTCGCAATATCGATGTATCGGAACAGTTGCAAAACTGGAGCGAGCAGAAATGTGGCTAATATAGACAGAATCGCTAAACCAATACCTTTTTCGCGAGACACTAAAAACACGATCAATAAACCTAACAAGGGCTCCGCTATGTAGCGCCTTGATGTCAATGCAACAGAAAAAATTACAGAGATTAATAGCACGGTCGCGGTGCTTAATAAAAAGAAGCGCAGGTTTTCGCGAGCCTTATTCTGATTAATATAAAGTTGCACACCGAGGAGCGAGATGAACCCTAGCATGTAAAGTGCGGACAAGGCGAACGTTGGTCCTGCCCCGGTTCGCGCCTCATTTTGCTCATTACCTTGGAATTGTTTGAGTTCAGCTCCATCGACAAGCATAGTCATTATGAAGACTAAAGCAGCTAAAATTAGCCCCCAAAATACTCTGCGGTACCTCGCGCCAGGTGATAGTAAAGTAATTTGGCCGATCGAGGCGACCCTCCACGTAGATTTGTACCCGAGATAGCTCGATATCCAAAAAGAAAATGCAAGTAGCAAAGCGAAAAATAATTGCTCGACACTAAAATATTGCTCGATCTGGAGATCAACCAAGTCCTCGCTAACGAGCACCGCTCTGAAGGGAAAGAAGATCAACCATAGCAACGAAAAGTACCAAAAATGGCTTATTACAGTTTTTATAGCGGGACGGGTTGCTATCTCCCACAAAAACAAAGCTGCAATCACGAATAACATAAGTAATCCAAGGGCAATTATCATTATTGCACATCAAGGATTGTGTAATCAAAAATCTGCTTTATTATCATGCTGACCGAACGAAGTGGATCTTGTAGTCCATGGTCGAAATGTTCAGTAGTATTTGCTTGACTCGTGCATTCACCCCACGAAAACTGCCATGCACAATCAGGTGTTCATTCACTACGCTCAGCCCATTTCCGCCAAACAATTTTTTCCAATAATTCTCGGAATGAAAGCACACGCCGTAGCCTGCCGTGTTCGCCCCGAGGCGTTTTACCACGGGCGAAAGTAACGCGCTCGACGAAAGTGTATGAATCAGGGTACTCGGCAATTCGTCATGCAGAAGGCCGTTATAATGAATTTCATACACCACAATCAAACCGTCCTTGGCCAATACCGATTTGGCGGCTTGTAACGCTTGGATTTGGAGGCGGTTCGATTCCGCTCGGCGCTTTCCCACGAAGTGGTGCAGCACAAAGTTAAAAAAGATCACATCGAAGCGCTGCTGAATTTGCGCGGCCGCCGATGCCCAGTCCAAGAAGTTGGCACAGACAACTGTTTTACGTGTGCTTGGGGCATTCTTGTCCGCCATGCCATGGCTCATTTCAACCAAGGTGCCCGTGGAATCGGGGATGGCTTGCAGCATGGTATCGAGAAAGGTTCCGTTGCCGCCCCCAACATCGAGCAAGGATAAATACTCCTTCTCGTGAAGATGCTGCCTGACCACACTGACCACGGGCGCAACGGCGTGGATGGCTGTTGAGTCGTTGGCAAAGCTTTCTACCCGCTCTTCGGCGAGTTGGACAATTTCGGCCATTACGCCTGCCTCGCAGCCGCATTGGTCGGCATGTGTTTCGAGATCAGGAACGGGCCGAGCGCCAAATGTTTTAGACCCGATTTTTCCAGCTTCATCAAGGCTTGCTCGGGCGTAACCACCAGGGGGTAGCCGTTCAGATTCAGACTGATACTCAACACTGCGCCGACGACGGTCTTAGCCTGAAACAGTTTAAGAAACCGATAATACTCGGGGTTGACGCTTTCCTTCACAAACTGCGGCCGCAAGGTGTGATCTCCTTGGTGCAAGGCGGCTCGAATTTGATTGACACCCAACGGTGTGGCTTTGAATGCCGTGATCATGCAGGGCGGCTCCACTTTTTTCGGATGGTAGTTTTCCAGATAAAGATGCGCATGCGTATCCAGCATGGAGGGGGCAAAGGGCGCCCAGAAGTCGCGGGATTTTATCAGCTCGTTAACGGTGTAGAAACTCTCCATGTGGCTTGGATGCGCCAGAATCGCACGATTGCCCAGTGATCGTGCGCCCCATTCGCATCTGCCAGAAAAACGGGCAACGACTTCTTTTTGCGCCAGCAATGCCGCTGTCGTCTCTTCAATATCTGCGGGTTCACTGACCACAAAATGCTCGGCCAGTTTATTGGCTGCAATAAACCTGGCCAAAGCCTCGCGATCGTAGGAAATGCCCTGATACAAGTTATCGATGGGCTTGACGGGCAGGCCATGCGGCACGGCGAGCGCATAGGCTGCGCCAATCGGATTGGATTCATCCCCGCATGAGGGTAGAAAATGAGCGTGTTCCACTTCCTCTATTTCCTGAATGCGCTTATTGAGCTTCACATTAATGAAAATACCGCCACCGGTATAGATATTGCTTATGAAGTCTGCTTAATCGCATTGCGTATCCAGACGGTAATTCGCTCTTTCGACAGGTGCTGCACGGCACCGGCAATATTGTCGAAGCGCTCTCCGACTAAATGTCGCACCAGATAATCGTAAAAGGTGGAAGCATCCAGACTTGCCTTGAAGACCAACGGATTCTGTGGATCCACATCAATCACTGGGGCAAGCACGCGCTCGTAGGTTTCTTTGTAACAGCTTTTGCAGTACGGCGCCAAGCCCATGACCTTGCACTCGTTCTCGAGGATATTCATGCCCAGGAAGCGCGTCGTGTTGGAGTAAATGCTGCACGGTGATGCGCCTGGGCTGTAGTGGCGACTCTTTCCAGCTTGCGATTTTTTGCCACCCACACCGCTGCACTGGCCTGATCGCCTCTGCCATCGGCGGTGAACACCAGCGCAGGTGCATCATCTCGCGCCAGCCCATAGTAGGCCGAATAAGCATGACTCTGATGGTGGTCAACATTTGTAACAGGCTTATTTTTCAGAGGTGACTTAGCCAAGTGCTGCGCCAGCTCCGCGCGCCCTTCGGCCAACAAAGCGGCTTTCCGACTCTGCCTGGCCACCTTGAAAACGCCGGGCACAAAGTTACCGAGTACAACTTTTTCAATGGCTTTGGTTGTTTTTTGCAACAGAGAGGTCTGCTTGCTCTCGTTTTTAGGGTTTAACAGGCATTCATAACAATAGGCTGGAAATACATCATTCCCGACAATGGCGACCGCATCAATTTAATCGGCCATCATGCCGCGCTCCAACAGCAAGGCGTTGATGGTCTCTTTCGGGAACACACCCGAATTCTTGATATTGTCCAACTTTTCCAAGGTCAACAAACCGACTAGCTGACCATGGTCGAGCAAACCCACCGTCGCATTGTGACCCGGGAGTAGCAATCAAATTTTCATCTTGGTTTCCTGTGATTAACTCTGTGCGCCCGATTTAATATTCTTTTTGCAGGCGTCTTTCCCGACTTTCAGATAAAGGAAGAAGACGCCCAAAACATGACTGGCAATTATGGCGGCCAACGGGGCTAAATAATCCAGATTACCAAATAACAGCACAAATACGCCCAACTTGATTACCAGATACAGCGCCGTCACCTTGACAATCGGGCCAGTATTGACGAGCGCATAGGCCGTAGTGACCGGCCATTGGATGGCGGCCACAAAAAACAAGGCCGTTCCGGCCAGTACATACGGCAGAAGGCCGTCTGGCGCGTTGTTCCCTACCCATAAATGCATGAACCAATTGCCCAGCAACCCGTAAGCTACCCCCGCCAGCGCAGACAGGATCAGCACAATGCGCAAGCCCTTGCGATAGACGTGATGAATCTGCTCGGTATCTCCGCGAGCATCCATTTGTATCAAGTGCGGCGCAAACACCCCGGGAATGCGCCCCACTAATAAAATGCAGACTTCGGGGATGCGCCAAAGCAAATAATAGGCCGCTGCAACCTCCGGGCCGGCAAGCAAACCGACGATCAGCACATCGGCCTGCAGTGTCAGTAAGAGTAACCCGAACACCACATAATGCTGCCCCATCTTACCGCTCACCCGATACCACATCGGAGCCGCGTCCGACCAATGCGGCAAGCGCCACCCCAGCGACATATTTTGCCGATACCAGTACACCCAGGCGAGGCTACGGGCGACAACTACGCCTGCGATAAGCGCGATAACTACTGAAACCAGCCCCCCACCTAGATAAAGTCCGACGGCCGCACCGATCGCAAACACTATTTGACCCGCCGCCTCAATGACATTGCCTGTCGTTTGGCGGCAGAGCGCATTAAAAGCCAGCCGGTCGGTGTTGTATTCATACATCAACAGGAAATAAATGCTGATGAAGATCAGAGCTTGGTGCACATCCACTTTTTCAAGCACAGTTGGCATGACGAATGGCGCTACCAGCCAAAACACTGCAATTCCTATAATTGCATAACCCACATAGACCAGCTTGGACAAGGCGTAAGCATCCGCAAAGCCTGTTGCATCGTGGACGGCGCCTTTTTCGCCCAAAATACGCGCCATGCCACCCGATAACCAACCAATACCGATAGCGCCGTAACTGATTGCCGCAAGCATCATCGTTAACACACCAAACACTTCTTTGCCAAGATGGTGCAAATACATGGGAACCAGCGCAAATTGAATCGCCATAGTCAGGATCATTAATCCATAACCCGATCCTAGTGCAGAAAACAGATTTCTATTTTCTGATATTTGCGCCTTGGCCGCTTGAAAATAACCCATTAAGAAACCCGCTTTCGAATCGCGTAGAGCACACTCGGATATAACCTGGCCGTTCGGAGCAACTCGATCACCAGAAGATCGAGACCGAGCATTCTTGTCATGCTCAGCTGCTTTGCAAGCTTTTTATATTGCTTGATGTCGGATGTTTGTCGAAAAACAGAGTCGATCTTGTCAATCGAGCGATTCCCATATTCGAACAAATACTGGTTAAATATACCCTCAAGATCAGTCGGATAGACAAATTGCAGGTGATTCAAGAAAACCGCCATCCTGCCTTTCCTTGCGTCGTTGCGCAAAACTTGACGAATCTTTTTCCCAGCAAAGGGATACACCAGATCCCAAGATGTGGCTCAAAAGGCCAGATGTAATTGGGCGCTTCCAAATGGATAACTCCGCCTGACGCCAGCACACGGCTCATTTTCGGCAATCACTTTTGGCACATCACGAACATGCTCAATGACGGGATAGCACAGAACCAAATCCACCGACCCATCTGGTAGTAGGATATTCTGCCCTACCCCCTCAATGAACATAGGCGACAATTCTTCAGCTACTTTTATTGACTGCGCGACTTCAACGGCTTACTTTTCAGGACCAACGTCCCAGACTTGAGCGCCGTCGAATAATTTCGCCAGAGGATGTCAATTCAGTCCAGTCGACGCCGCCACCTCTGAAATGGTTCTTGACTGTAGGGGAGCTACGTCTTTTTTACTCTGTCTGCAGTTTCCTGCGCCGCAAACCAACATACATCCACATACGCATCGATACTATGCCCATGCAATGCCCGCGAGGTATGGCCCAAATTATTTTCATTATTCAGAAATAACGATCAAAGATGACGTGAGGCGTTGTTTAGAATCAATGTATCTCTTCTCTTGCCCATGTTTGGATCGCCAATACTTTGGCGATCAGACTAGCGTCTCGGATCCCCCCCTTCTTATAACTACTCCACACTCGATTCAACTCACTTAATTCAATCAAACCACCGACATCTTTGGGCGATGAAAACATCTCTTCGGCATGGCACTTCCATGGCCCATTCAACACCACGGCTTCTTGTATCCCCATGCCAAATCCTCTCTTTGGCGCAATCAGCAGTTCGCGGGGAATGAGGTCGGAAACAGCGTCGCGCAAGATTGCCTTGAGCCAAGCGGGATTGTGCGGCGCGGGAATTTTTTTCTTCACCGGCGTCGCCAGCGCGAATGAAATCACTTCCTGGTCTAGAAATGGAGAGCGCACCTCAATGGATGCTGCCATCGCCGGCAAATCGCCGGCGATCGTCACTGAGTGGGAGTTTTCAACCATTAGACCAACGAAGTTGGATTCGTCGATAAACTGTTTTGAAGGACACAGATCGCCCCAGTATTCCATCTCTTCTGCAGCCCGATTGGCCAGATGCTGCCTAGCATCCTCGGAGAACAGCACTCCCCACGCGGTGTTTGCCAGTGCCTTATAGAGTGTCGCTTTTCTTCTCCCTGGAGAAGCTGACAACACAGCGAATCGGCCTCCAGCAAGTGGTTTTAGCAGGGGGTACATGAAGGCCAGTCGATCCAGCCAGCGGGATATCTTGAGTGTCCGGATATGCCCGGTGTAGCCATAGAACAGTTCGTCGGCACCGTTGCCAGACATTGCGATCTTGATGCCATCGTTCTGAATGGCGCGACACAGCGCATAGGTATGCACCAGTGGCAGGAGCATGATGGGTTCACCATAAATGCTGATCAGGTGGTTGAAGATTTGCCACTGTTCATCCGGGTCAAAGTAATACTCCTTGTGCCGGGTACCCAGCTGTTGCGCAATCTGCCGGGCGCGGCGCAGGTCTTCGTCGTCCTGATCAAAGCCCAGCGCGTAGGTGTGGATGGGTTGGGTCGAATGCCGTTGCATCATCGCCACGATAGCGGAGCTATCAACGCCGCCGGAAAGCAGAGCACCCACAGGCACATCCGCCCGCATGCGCAGCGCGATGCTTTCTTCGAGTGTGGCGCGCAGTTGCTCGGGGGTTATGGTCTGGATGGAAGGCGTCGGAGTCCAGTAACGCCATGTCTTTTCGATTATTCCCTGCCGGATGCGCATGGCGTGACCGGGACGCAGGCGTTTTATACCTTTGTAGGCCGTGTGTGGATCCGGAATATGGCGCAAGTTGTGCAGGAGCATGGCCGCGATGGCATCGTGGTCATGGGTGGTATCCACCCCTGTTACCTGACGCACAGCAGGAATTTCCGAGGCAAAGATAAAGCCCTGTTGAGATTGTGCGTAAACAAATGGCTTTTTTCCTACACGATCTCGGGCGCAGAAAAGTGATCCTTCGGCATGATCATAGAGCGCGAAAGCAAACATGCCGCGTAATTTGGCGAGCACGCCCTCGCCCCAGTGGCGATAGGCTTCCAGCAACACTTCGGTGTCGCTGTGGGTGCGGAATTGACTGCCGTGGGCGATCAGTTGCTGCTGCAACTCCAGATAGTTGTAGATCTCGCCGTTGAAGACGATGGTGTAGCGCTGATCGGCACTACGCATCGGCTGATTGCTGGACTCGGTCAGATCAAGAATGGAGAGGCGGTTATGGCAGAGGCCGAGTGTTTGATCGGCCGATAGCCACAAACCACTGGCGTCGGGGCCGCGGTGTTGTTGAATCCGCACCATTGCCTCTAAATGGCTATACAAATCTAACGTTTGACCAGGCTTTAAATTGATGCCACCAATTGCACACATTCGTTACAGTCTCAGATCCGTTTCCTGTGTCGAAAGCAAATACTTTAAGTCGTAAAGAACCGAAGCTGGCTTACCTAGGGCACGGATAGCAGCGGCACCCATATCTTTGAATTTTCGGTGGGCGACAGCAAGGATGACGGCGTCGTAACTCCCGTTATCTGGCTTATCGATGGGTAAGATCCCGTATTCGTGGTGCGCTTCTTCGGCAGTTACCCACGGGTCGTAAACGTCCACCTCACAGTTGTAGTCTTTAAGCTCGTAGACAATGTCGATGACGCGGGTGTTGCGAAGATCTGGACAGTTTTCTTTAAACGTAAGGCCCATGACCAACACCCTGGCGCCTTCGACTTGTATGCGCTTTTTAGTCATGGCCTTTACGAGTTGGGCAACGACGTATGCGCCCATGCTGTCGTTCAAGCGCCGACCAGCCAGAATGATTTCGGGGTGATAGCCAATCGCTTGGGCCTTGTGGGTGAGGTAGTACGGATCAACGCCAATGCAATGACCACCGACCAGGCCGGGACGGAAGGGCAGAAAATTCCACTTGGTACCGGCGGCCTTCAGCACCGCTTCCGTATTGATGCCCATCTTGTTAAAGATGAGTGCCAACTCGTTGATGAGAGCAATGTTGAGGTCGCGCTGGGTGTTCTCGATAACCTTGGCGGCTTCTGCGACCTTTATGCTTTCGGCCTTATGGGTGCCAGCGGTGATGATCTCGTTGTAGAGGGCATCAACAAGATCAGCGACTTCCGGCGTCGAGCCAGACGTAACCTTTCTAATGTTTGTAACGCGGTGTTCCTTGTCGCCGGGATTTATACGCTCCGGACTGTAGCCGCAGAAGAAGTCCTTGTTGAACTTGAGCCCAGAGTGCTTTTCCAGCACAGGCACGCAATCCTCTTCAGTGCAGCCGGGGTACACAGTGGATTCGTAAATGACGACGTCACCCTTCTTGAGGGTCTTGCCAACCGTTTCACTGGCCTTGATGAGCGGGGTGAGGTCAGGGCGCTTGTATTCGTCAATCGGCGTGGGGACGGTAACGATGTAGCAGTTGCAGCTGCGAAGGTCGTCAAGTTTGGTGGTGAAGCTCAGGTTCTTGGCGGCAATCAGTTCTTCTCGGGTGGTTTCCAGGGTGAGGTCGTTGCCGGCTTTGAGCTCATCAATACGACGCTGGTTGATGTCGAACCCGACAACGAAGCGTTTGCGGCCGAATTCAACGGCTAAAGGGAGACCGACATAGCCCAGGCCGACAATAGCCAACTTGATATTTTGTAGCTGCATTTTCCAGCTCACATATTAAAATAGTTGCGGTACCAGGCCACGAAGTTGGCGACCCCTTGGTCAACCGGGGTGGAGGGCCTATAACGAAACTGTTCAGCAAGGTCGGTAACGTCCGCGTAAGTATCAGGTACGTCACCCGGTTGAAGCGGAAGCATATCCATCTTGGCCGACTTGCCCAACGCTTTCTCAATGGCGGCAATGTAGTCCATCAGGTCAACCGGACTGTTATTGCCAATGTTGTACATTCTCCAAGGGGCCATGCTGGTGCCCGAATCGGGATCGGCGCCAGACCAAATTGGGTTGGACTGGGCAGGTTGATCCAACACACGGATGACGCCTTCGACGATGTCGTCGATATAGGTAAAGTCGCGGCGGTGTTTGCCGTAGTTGAATACGGGGATCTTTTCGCCGGCAAGGATAGCCTTCGTGAACTTAAAGAGCGCCATGTCTGGCCTACCCCATGGGCCGTACACGGTAAAGAATCGCAGGCCGGTGGTAGGGAGTTTGTATAGATGGCTGTAGGTGTGAGCCATCAGTTCGTTGCTTTTCTTACTTGCTGCATAGAGGCTGAGAGGGTGGTCAACGTTGTGATGAACCGAAAAGGGCATCGTCGTATTGGCCCCGTACACACTGGAGCTGCTCGCGTACACTAAGTGTTCAACGCCGTTGTGGCGGCATCCCTCCAAAATGTGGGCAAAGCCGACGATATTGCTGTCTATATAGGCAAGTGGGTTTTCGATGGAGTAGCGCACGCCGGCCTGCGCAGCGAGATTAACGACACGTTGCGGCTTGTGGGTGGTAAAGCAATCCCCCATAGCTTTGCGGTCACCTAGGTCGATTCGCAGATGGGTGTAGTTGGGGTGGGTGGCATGGCGAGCCAGGCGGGCCTCCTTCAGGGCAGGGTCGTAGTAGTCGTTGTGGTTGTCGACACCGATGACGGTGTCGCCACGCTCAAGTAGCCTTAGGGACAGGGCCGAGCCAATGAATCCGGCTGCGCCGGTAACAAGTATTTTCATTTAATCACTTCCAAATAAGTCACGCGTGTATAACTTGTCCGCTACGTCGGACAGTGCTTCTGTTTTGCGATTGGCGATGATCACGTTCGCTTCACGCTTGAATGCTTCCAGGTCGTTGACGACCCGTGAGTTGTAGAACTCGGACTCTTTCAGCGCAGGCTCGTAGACAATTACCTCAATGCCCTTCGCCTTGATGCGCTTCATGATTCCCTGAATGCTGGAGGCACGGAAGTTGTCGGAGCCGGCTTTCATGATCAGGCGGTAGATCCCAACAACCTTGGGCTTGCGGCGAAGGATTTCGTCGGCAACGAAGTCTTTGCGGGTGATGTTGGAATCAACGATGGCGTGGATGAGGTTTTGCGGCACGTCCCGGTAGTTGGCCAGTAGCTGTTTGGTGTCTTTGGGCAAACAGTAGCCACCGTAGCCGAAGCTGGGGTTGTTGTAGTGGTTGCCGATGCGGGGGTCGAGGCACACGCCGTCGATGATCTGGCGGGTATCCAGACCGTGAGTGGCAGCGTAGGTGTCCAGCTCGTTGAAGTAAGCCACACGCATGGCCAAGTAGGTGTTGGCGAACAGCTTGATGGCTTCAGCTTCAGTGCTGTCGGTAAACAGGGTCGGAATGTTCTGCTTATGAGCACCTTCTTTCAAGAGATTCGCGAAGATTTCAGCACGGGCAGATTTCTCCCCAACAATGATTCGGCTGGGGTGAAGGTTGTCGTAAAGAGCTTTGCCTTCGCGTAAGAACTCCGGCGAAAAGATTAAGTTCCGGATACCAAGCGCATCTCGGGTCTTTGCGGTGTAGCCCACCGGCACGGTGGATTTAATGACCATCACCGCGTTCGGATTGATAGCCATGACGTCTTTGACGACCGCTTCAACAGACCGAGTATTGAAGTAGTTAGCTTCAGGGTCGTAGTCGGTGGGCGTGGCGACGATTACGAAGTCGGCACCGTTGTAGGCATCGGCTTTATCGAGCGTGGCGCGAAAGTTCAGCGGTTTGTTGATCAGGAAGTCTCCGATCTCTTTGTCTTCGATCGGGGACCTTTTCTGGTTCAGCAATGCGACCTTTTCGGGGACGATATCGAGCGCCACGACTTGGTTGTGCTGAGCCAGCAGGATGGCGTTAGACAAACCGACGTAACCGGTGCCAGCAATGGCGATCTTCATCGGGCCTGCTTTCTCAGGCCATCTGCCTGATCTTCACCCACTTCAGCCTTCAACGCCTCAATTTCTGCCTTCAGTGCCTCGTATTCATCCATCTTCCGCTGGAGCAAGCGGTGGGTAATAGCTGCCTTTTCTGCCATGCCAGTTGGGGTGAGCACATAAACGTATCCGAATTTATTCTTGGAATTGGCAAAGTTTTTCATCTTCACCAAGCCCTTTTCCATCAGTGCTTTCAGGCAGTAACTCAACCCGCCCACGCTGATACCCAGTTTCTCGGCCAGTTCTCGCTGGGTGAGGTCGGGGTTTTCTTGCAGGATGCGCATAACTCTGAAATAAGTGTCTTCTTGTAGTTTGGCCTAGCGGCTTGTCATAAACTTGACGAGCTTCCCCTGTACGCTATAGCTTCGAATATGTTTTTGACAGGCTACCGCAACGTCTTATCACTCAGAGGGGCTCAGCTGTGTGGAACAACAAAGTAAAGTTTCGTAAGACCTCGAACATTATATATGGCACTCAGCCGTTCGGCCTCCTCCGTCATCAAAAATAGTTCTCAGAGGTAGAAGGGTTCACGCCTCACCTTCTTGTTGTTGCTGATGGACCGCCTCCTCCATGCTGACGGTGTTCACCACCAGCTCCAGGTGGGTCAGGATCTCTGGCTCGTGGCGCCCGATGTAGCTCTTGACCGCGTCGTGGGCCCTGACCTAGCACCTTTAGAAAAACTAACTAGAAAATGGCGGAGCGGACGGGACTCGAACCCGCGACCCCCGGCGTGACAGTCGAGTAAATAGTTAACATTTTCAATAACTTACAGCGCCTGCGTACCCACATTTTGCTTGGCAATAATTGCTTATCAAGTAATCAAAACCGCTTCGCTTAGATAACACGTGGATAATCGAGTCGCCCGGTACCTGGGACGCCAGAGGAGAATACGGTACGACATAATCTCGTTTGGCGTTGGGGCTGATAATCACTCCATCGCCTCTCGCGACAGCGTTTCGATTTCTACGCGCAGGGCGTCGTACTCGGCTTGCTTACGCGCGAGGAAGCGACCCGTGAGCTGCACCTTCTCCGCGATACCCGATGGCGTAAGCAGATAGGCATAGCCAAGCTTGTTTTCGCTCGCTGAGAAGTTACCCGCCTTGACGAGCCCACGCTCGATAAGCGCCTTGAGGCAATAATTAACCGCGCCTAAACTCACTCCGAGCCGCTCGCTGAGCTCGCGTTGGTTAAGGCTTGGATCCTCATGCAACAGGCGCAGGATCTGAAATCGCGCCTCTTCTTGGATTTTCGCTTTATTATTCAAATTCGTTCGTTCACGCTACCGCCCGACCGGCGCCGAAGAGCCAGAAATAGGGGTCTGCAAGGCGAAGAATACGCCTTTGTTCAAATTTGAACAACTCTTCAGACCATGGTGCTCGCGCGCGCGTACAAGTGTCTAAATACGGGAAGTTCGGCGTAACGAAACCCGGATTTGAAGCGCGAAGAATTTTCATCGAGAAATTGTGCAGACCGCCTGAAACCAGGAATCGCTGGTAAAACTCAACGCGATCGCTAAATTCACCGGACAGGGGCTGCAACGTCGAGCAAGAGCTGTTCTCGCCCATGGTGAACGCTAAAACCTTGATGTCGACGAGTTCGGTTTGTCGATGCCGGTTATCGGCTTGTCCAGCTTAACGAGCGCCGCTCTCAAATCGGCGAGCAGGCAATCGTCTAGCCATTGAGTCTCGGACAACCAGCCTTCGCACTCGGATGGATTATCGAACTCGAACTCATCTTCGGGTCGATAGCTCGCGCTCTCAACTTCGTACCCAATCACCGCGTCGTCCTTAAACCCCTTAACCGGAGTGCCGTTGATGTGGTCAGGCAGCACATACTCGTCCGCCTCCTCGTCGTAACACTCGGCGCGTTCCCCAAGAACCTCAAAGGTCCCTAGGTAGAGCTTGTATGACCTGACCGATCCGAAGCCAACGCACAGCAGCTCATCCCACGTTGACACCATCGATGAGCACTCGCGATCCCGAAGCACAACGTACTTTCTATTCATTTATGATTCCTCGCGGTGTTTGTTCGTACACGATGTCATCGTTTTGGAATTCACCCCGGATAGGTCAGGCAATTCCGCACTCGCGTACGCGCGCTCGAACACACGACGCATCCGATGCCGTGGTATCGGTAATGCGCGGACAACCTCCCGAGCCCACTCGATGTACTTACCTTTGCGTTCTACCGTCCAGTGCGTTGGCGGTGACTGCCCAAGATCACGCAGATTGCAGATCTTATCGGCAGTCTTAATAAGCGCTGCGCCTCGACTTTTGTGCGGTGCGCGATCGATCTGCAGCTGCTTGCGGAGCCGCTTCGGAAGTGACTTGTCATCTGTCACCTCAGCAACAAGTCCCGCTATACGCGACCCAAACTCACGCTCAAGCTCTTTGAGCGTGGTCTCGGTATCCTCAAGGGTATCGTGCAAAATCGCCGCAGCGAGGATCTCCGCGTCTTTTACACCTCCCTCGTTAGCGAGCACCCGGGCGACAGCAAGCGGGTGATTAATGTACGGCGTTCGCGCCTGGTCCTTGCGCCGTTGGTGGCGGTGTTTTTCAGCGGCAAACTCACAAGCTTGCAGTATCAGCAATGTTTTTTTACTCATTGGTATTCCTCTCGAGGCGTAGCGGGAGACTCAAGTTCAGTTCGCCCCGCAGTAGTTGCGCGACGAACCGTTCGTCGAGCTCCTGTATCGCGTCGTTGTAATCGTTCATCGTCCATTGCAGGTCGAGGTTTGTGCGTCGACGAAAGCGCAGCATGCTGAGTGCCAGCAAATTCAGATCCAAGGCGCCGCGGATCTGCGCGCGAAGTCGTCGGATGTCTAGCAAAGCGATGACCTTGAAGTGCACCCAGGACCACGCCCAGTCAGCCCAGCGGCGTGCCAGTGTGGGGTCGGAAATCCGTCGGATCGCCTCCTCGGTCAATACTTCCCGAAGGTTCTGTTTCCAGAGCGACGTTCGCGGGAAGTCGATGACGGGCGTGCGATCCATCTCGATGGCGTACAGCGCCCAGGGCTCGTTCTGGGCGGGTCGCCACCACACGAATAGTCGGTACTGACCATCGCTGCTACGCTCGAACACGGCTTGCCCGAGGACATGGACGCAGCGATGTCCATCGACCTCACGGATCTCGACGGGGCTATCGACGATGTCGCGGGCGTGTTGGGTGAACGAGACGAAATGATCGGCATCGTGGACGTGGGCGAGGTGTTTCGGGACAACCACGGTACGCAAGGCGGTGAGCAGAGCATCCTCGCGCCGTGGCAGTGCACAAATATTTGGTCGTTGATAACTACATGTGAAGTGATGGGTCAGGTTCGTTGAACCTTCCGGCATATTGAGCCTCCATGGAGATGATGGGGTTTGAGGGAGGGACGATCGTCCCGAGCTGGCTTCGCGCCGAGATAGCGGCGTTCACGGACCAGCACCCGTCCCTGCGAATGCAGGGCAGCGCTCATCGCGCACCTCTGGGCGAGGAGCCACCCTCGCCGCCCCATCGATCCCGCCGACCGCGGGCTTCTCCGGAGTCCGACCACTGACGGGGATCGTTGCCGGCGCGCCGAAGTCGGCGCACGAATCGATCAAGTTGTCGTAGCTGTCGGAGCCGTTTGGTTGCTTGGTCCAGCCACATCCCGCGTGAGCGGCGACCACCTTGCCCAGCTCGGCAGGTTGGTGAGGACTGAGGTCCTGACTCTTGATGTCGGTCACGAGTGTATCAAAGATCTGAGGGGCATTTAAGCCCCTCAGTACTCCCTTCGAACCCGCTCAGGGATAAGGGATAAGTAGATAGGGAATATGCGATAGGCGATTCGGGAGAATCGAAAAACCAAAAGTGACCCGTTAACTTGATTTAACCAACAGAAAGGTGCCCTCTGGTTCGCTGTTCATATCCTCTGGATCACGTTCGGCATGCTCGATGATCCCAAGAACTAGCCCATAGCGCTCTTTAAACGCCTGCTTCGCGGTTGAGTCCGGTAGCCCGTAGAACACGCTCTGCGCGCCCTTAAGTAAATTATTCCGTCCGATCTTGCCCGGACGTTCGTCGCCCATAGCCGGGTTCAGTTGAAACTGGTGCACAGCGAACACGTGTTGCTCCTCTTCGTCCCAGACAATTAGCCCTGCCTCACAGAGTTCCACGATCGCCGAACGAACACCGGCGGCGTCTGTGTGCCTGATATCCCCGACTATCGTATCGATGGTAATACGGAACACTCCAATCACATTGTTTGCGGTACATGTGTACAGGTAGAACCACAGCAGCTGAGCGGCTAGCGATGCCCTTTGGAAAGCCCGGTAGTCCCTCTCGTACCAGATAGCAGGAGATAGTGCTGCGAACCCTCGATGAAGCCTCTTGCCCTTTGGCTTTGTCGCAGCTTCCGCCAGTTCGCGCAGTCGCTTTCCAACAAGGTTTGGATCAGACGCTTGAATAACATCATTGGCGTCCATGATTAGCCCCCCTCCATCAGCCTGCTCGCGGGAATTACCGCGCCATAGCACGCGCCCGCTGCCTCCGTCGCCTTGATGAGCCCGATGTTCCTGGGGGCATCCGAGTCGTCATCCGCGATGAATATCAGTCTGGATAGTGGATATGCGAGAGTCAATCGAATTCCCACTGCCAACAAATTTCCGGCACCAAATGCGATCGCCACTGGTAGACCGGAGACGGCATGACACGATGCGCCGTCGGCATAGCCCTCAACGACCAATAGGAGATTTCCTGGGAGACCGATCAAATGGAATGCGCCGGATGGCTTCGAGCCCCGAAGGAACCGCTTGCGACCCACTTCGCTGATGCACTGGATGCCCAGTAGTTCTTCCTGGGCATTCCTTAGCGGAACTAGCAGCGACCCTGATCGTTGTCGAAGACCAAGGGCGTGTACTCCTTTGCGAACCAGATACGGATGCCAGGGATCCGCCGGCCCCGCCGACTCCCAGTAGGCGGCAATATCTACTGACGGTCGCGGCAACGCAGATTTCGCTTGGGGATGCATCTCTACGCGACACACCTTTTTCTCGGACCACTTGGTCTTGTACCGCCACCCGAACTTCTCGCCCGTTTTCCAACTACCGTACGCACCCCAGGTATTCCAGCCCTCGACGTGAAGCGCGTACCAGCCGTGCTTACTCCGTCCGCGATCCCCACGGACATGCACTCGGTGGCATTCGCCGTCAGTGATGATAGTGTCTGTCAACGCCGATTAAATTCTGACCCGGTTTACGCTTTGACCGCCGAAGTAATTTTGACCCACCCTCCCGTTAATCAGGTCGTCTGAGCGAGGTGGGCGTCAGCCCACCGAGTCAGACGAAACTCC